>LUMR01000489.1_pt1 | contig 10193 bp, 10 predicted proteins | sample 730041 | NCBI WGS metagenome assembly LUMR01 (sample SAMN03860258, study PRJNA289734) | marine metagenome | biome: seawater column; feature: ocean; material: water; isolation source: Red Sea water column Station 12 - depth 10m | place: Saudi Arabia: Red Sea | collected 2011-10-15 | depth 10 m | reverse complement strand
GACTTAGATAATGAAATAAAAGATCTTATATTGAGCAAAATGTCTCCAAGCGAAGCCGCAAAGCTTTTAAGTTCTATCACTCAACAAAATAAAAGGGATCTCTATAAGTGGCTAACTAAAAAAAGTTGAAGAAAAAGTTTTTTTAAATAAAATGTAACCGAGTTGGTCGGATGATCGCTGGAAATCCAGAGGAAAGTCCGGACTTCATGAGCAAGGCGCCAGGTAACTCCTGGGGGACGTGAGTCCACGGAAAGTGCAGCAGAAAATATACCGCCTTAGGGTAAGGGTGAAAAGGTGAGGTAAGAGCTCACCGCATGAATGGTAACATTCTATGGCAGTGCAAACCCCGCTTGAAGCAAGACCAAATAGGAGCTCAATAGGAATGCTCATTCTGAGCTCGGGTAGGTCGCTAGAATATTATGGCAACATAATATCGAGATAGATGATCATCTTGAACAGAATCCGGCTTATAGACCAACTCATATCTTTATAAAAAAGTGTTATAAAGTGCGTTAAAAGTATTGTAAAGTGCGTAAATACTTTATAATATGTAATGATGTTTGGCTTTAATAACATATCTATAGACAAAAAAAGCAGATTTTCATTCCCTGCTAAATACAGAGATGCATTTATTAATTCAAATGAAAAATTCTAGGTAATGCAAGCGTTTGTGATTTTGAACCTAATGGGAGAATGCAGGTTTTAATTTCTGCTGATTTAAAAAAATATGCACAAATAGAGGAAGCAAACAGAATATGTTTAATTGGAATGGGTAATAAGTTTGAAATTTGGAATCAAGAAAATTGGGAGCAAAGACAGACTGGAGGAAGTCTTGCAACAGAGATCCTAGATATTGTTCTTCCAGAATCTATAAAGGATATGAGTTTTTAGGGGAGATGAAATGAATTGGGAAGTTGTAAACGATATTGATCAAGCAAAAATAAAAGTTATTGGGGTGGGTGGTGCCGGAGGCAATGCTGTGATCCACATGATGAATCACAAAATCCAAGGTGTAGAATTTATATGCGCTAATACAGATTCACAGGCCTTAGAAAATGCTAAGGGCGCCACTATTTTAAAGCTTGGAGGTGGAATGACTAAAGGACTTGGTGCTGGAGCAAATCCTGAAGTTGGAAGACAAGCTGCTGAGAGAGATAGAGAAGCAATTGAGCAACTACTTCACGGCTCAGATATGATCTTCATAACTGCAGGCATGGGTGGAGGAACCGGAACTGGAGCTGCACCTGTAATAGCATCAATTGCTAAAGAACTCGGTGCATTAACAGTTGCAGTTGTTACGAAACCATTTAAGTTTGAAGGTAAACCAAGAATGAGTTCAGCTGAAAAGGGTCTTGCTGCTCTTGTTGAGGAAGTTGATAGTTTAATAACAATACCAAATCAAAAATTAATAGATGTTCTTGGAGCAAACACGCCTATTCCAGAAGCTTTTGCGCAAGCAGATGATGTTTTAAAGGGAGCTGTTCAAGGAATTTCAGATATTATTATGAAACCAGGTCTCATAAACGTTGACTATGCTGATGTAAAAACAGTTATGTCAGAGAAAGGAATTGCAATGATGGGTACTGGAAGATCTAACACAAAAGACCGTGGAAGAGATGCAGCTGAATTAGCTGTTGGAAGTGAACTACTTGAAGATATAAATCTTAAGGATGCAAGAGGCGTTCTAGTAAATATTTCTGCAAAAGATCCAACAATGGGAGATTTTACTGAGGTAAGTGAGGTTGTTGAGGAGTTTACTGCTGATGATGCGACATGCATCTACGGACTTGTAATTGATCCATCTCTCAAAGATGAACTAATGGTTACAATAGTTGCAACAGGAGTTAATCAGAAATCTCCAAAGCTTGCTATCGATAATAAACCTAGAGCATCTATTAAGCTCTCACCGGTTGGATTAGATAAAGATTTAACAAATAAAGAAGTTCAACAAGTTGGTGCATCGTCTGCAGAGGCAATTGATTTCCTCGATGTACCAACTTTTATGAGAAAGCAAGTAGACTAGAAGATGCTTCATTCTCCAGTATTGCTGGAAGAATCAATTGATTTCTTAATAACCAATCCTTCTGGCAAATATATTGATGCAACCTTTGGAAGAGGTGGACATTCTAGAAAGATATTAGATTCAATAAAAAAAGATGGAACTCTTTTGGCTTTAGATAAAGACATCGATGCGATTAGATTTGCAGAAGAAAACTTTAAAGACAAAAATTTTTCAATTAAACATACTGGCTTTGAGGACTTAGACTCAATAAATATAGCAAAACAGGCTGACGGTATATTATTTGATTTTGGACTTTGTTCTACTCATTATGATGACCCACTAAGAGGCTTTAGTTTTAGTGAGGCTGGACCGCTCGATATGCGAATCGACAAAAGGCAAACTAAAAAACTTGAAGATTTACTTCAAACTGTTGATCCTGAAACATTAGCAAACATTATTTACCAATATGGTGATGAGAAAGAGTCTAGAAAAATCTCGCAAGCCATTATTAATTCTTATAAGGATGGCAGGATTTTAAATACTATTGATTTGGCTGAAGTAATAAAAAAATCAAAAACTAGACTACCTAATAAAATACATCCTGCAACACAAACTTTTCAAGCTCTAAGAATTTATTTAAATGATGAGATAAACAATCTAAGAGCAGGATTAAATAAATCAAAGGATTTGCTGAAAACTGGAGGAAGAATAGTTTGTATTTCTTTTCATTCCCTCGAGGACAGATCAGTTAAGCAATCTTTTGCTCCAAAAAGGATAAGTTATCCAAAAGAAATTCCACTGAATAATGAAGTTATTAAAGAATTTAAAGTAGTTGCCAAAAAAATTAAGCCGAGCGCTTCTGAGCTTCAAAGAAATAAGAGGTCAAGGAGTGCGATTATGAGAGTTTTTGAAAAGATATAATGAAAAATTTTTATCTTCCAATTATATTTTTCCAGCTAGTAATAATTACTTACTTATCTTTTATTATCGTTGATGTCAGATGGGAAATAAGATCAGGTTTTAAGTCACAAGAAATACTAACTACTCAAAATGAAGAATTGGAAAATCTTTATTATCAGCTCTTAACAGAAGAATTCTTTCTTAACTCTCCAGCAAGAATTGAGCAGAAAGCTAGAGAGGATCTTGGAATGGTAAAGGTCAGGCCAAGGAAGATTAAATGAAGATTTATTATAAAAATTGGAGATTATTTTTAATATTTTTATTTCTTTTTTTATCAATTGCAGCAATTGTTTCGAGAATGGTTTATGTTCAAGTTGAGCAGGGTAATTTTCTTCTACAAAAAGGTAATAATCAAAACACTTCAGAAAGGGTTATCAAATTTAAGCGCGGATCTATTTATGATAAAAATGGGATTCCTCTTGCAATAAGTATTACAGGTTTTGACTTATTTGCGTTGAGCGGTCTTAGCGAAGATGATTTTTTAAAAATTAAAAATACTCTTAAACTCAATGATTTAGAATATAAATCCTTCAATAAAAAATCCTTAATAAAGAACTCATTATCTTTTGAAGAGATGCGTAAAGTTAGGTCTCTTAGAATAGATAGGCTGGAGTTAGAGAAAACTTACAAACGTCACTATCCTCTTGGAGAGCAGGTTGCTCCACTGGTAGGTTTCTCTGGAAGGGATGGGTATGGTTTAGAAGGCCTTGAAAAAAGTTATAACTCAATTTTGACTGGAAAGCCTCTTAAAGAGAGAGTCCTTAGAGATGGTGCGAGAAGCACAATACAAAGGCTTGAAGTCTTGGAGTTTGGTGAAAACTCAAAAGATATCTACCTCACCATTGATAGCAATATTCAATATATTGCATATAAGTATCTTGTTGAAGCCATTAAAAATAATGATGGTACTGGTGGGACAGTTATTATTTTAGATAATTCAGCTAAGGAGGTTCTAGCCCTAGCTAGTTATCCTTCTTACAATCCAAATAATCCGATGAGAAGCATAAAAAAAAATAGAGCTTTTCTTGAAAGTTATGAGCCTGGATCAATCGTTAAACCATTAGCTCTTGCCGGAGCTATTGAAAAAGATCTCATTGATATTGACACAGAATTGGAGCTTCCGATAAAGATCGAAGTTGATGGAAACATTATTAATGACAGAAAAAAATATGGGCAACTTAAAGCATATGAAATTATTAAGGAATCAAGCCAGGTTGGCGCAACTCAGATCTCATTTCTCTTAGGAGCAGAGAGGCTAATTGATAATTATAAAAAATTTGGATTTTCAAAACCTGTAAATATTAATTTTCCTTCTACATCATTTGGTGAGATTAATTCTAGAGATGAAATTTCTGATATTGAAATAGCTACACTCGGATATGGTTATGGATTAACAGCGACACCTTTCCAAATTTCACAGGCATATGCAATCTTTGCAAATAAGGGTACCTATTATGATTTTAACATCATTAAAAATAATGAATCTCAAATCTTCTCAGAACAAATTATTAGCGAATCAACTGCTAATGATATTTTATTTTCAATGAGGAAAGTCGTAGAAGATGGAACAGGAGCTCTTGCAAAGTTAGAAAACTTTGATGTAAGCGGTAAAACAGGAACAACAGAAAAACTTAGAGACGGTAACTATAAAAGTTCAACATATACAGCTTCTTTCATTGGAATTGGGCCTAATCCATCAAATGAGTTGACCATCTTTGTAAATATTGATGGCTTGGGATCTCAAAAATATTCTGGAGGATCTGTTGCAGCCCCACTTTTTAAAAAGATCTCAAATGATGTTTTTAGCTATATGGGATATTTTAATAAATGAAAGTTTTACGAGATCTAGGCTTAAATATTAATGAAGACATATTTATATCTGGATTGACAAGCTCATCTGGATTAATAGAAAAAGATCAATGTTTTATAGCTCTTCAAGGTTTAAGGTCTCACGGACTTGATTATATTGACGAAGCTATTGCTAATGGAGCCAGCTGTGTCTTGCATGATAAAGAAAATTATAATGAGCAACACAAGATACCATGTTTTTTTATAGAAGATTTATTTAAGAGACAAAAAGAAATATGTCTTAATTTTTATAATATTCGTGAAAAAAACTTAAAGTTCCTTATTTTTACAGGGACTAATGGAAAGACTTCGACCGCATTCTTTTCTTACCAAATACTATTAAAAACTAACAAAGATGCTTTACTAGCAGGGACCTTAGGACTTGAAAGTAAAACAAGATTTAAGGAAACAAGTAACACAACTCCAAATCTTTTTGAACTTTTTGAATTTATATCTGGAGAAAAATATGAAGATGACCTATTTGTTTGTATCGAAGCTTCTTCTCATGGTTTAGAGCAGAATAGACTTATAGGAATAGATGCTGAAACTAGGGCAATTTTGAATATCGAGCAAGATCATCTAGATTTTCACAAAAATATTCAAAATTATATTGACTCAAAACTGAAGATATTAAATTTCTCTTCTCATAATAAGATTATCTTAAATGGGGACTGTGAAACTTCTGCTTCACTTATAGGTAAAGAATTAGCAGAATATGAAAAATGCATAGTGAGTAGCTCCAATAAAAAAGCAGATTACTTTTTTTCGATAGATAAAACTAATAAAAATGGCTGTAATTTTAGATTAATATCGAATGATAGATGTATTGACTTAAAAGTAAGATTTTTTCAAAAACATAATATTTATAATTTAGTTTTTGCAATAGCATGCCTTGATCAAATAGAAAAAAATATTTTTTTTGACAAGGAGCTTATTAAGTCAATAGATCTTCCTTCTGGTAGAGCAAAAATAATATCTAAAAATAATAAAAATATTTTAATTGACTATGCACATAATTTTGGGGGCATCAGAGCTATAGTTAATTCTGTCTCAAATATTTATCATGATTTAATCATTGTTTATGGATGTGGAGGAGAGCGAGATAGTTCTGAAAGAGGAAAAATCATGAAATTTACATGCGCTAATTCACGAAAAGTCATTTTTACTTCTGACAATTGTAGAAATGAAAGTTTCCAGTCAATTTTGGATGATTCTAGAAAAGATCAGGAGTATAGTAACTTAATTGTTGAACCAGATAGGAAACAAGCAATAAAGAATGGTATAGATGCCTTAAAAGAAGATGAAATTTTATTGATTCTTGGGAAAGGGCATGAAGAATTTCAAGAAATAAAAGGAATCAAGATACCATTTAACGATCAAAGGGTTGTGGAGGAAATATTATGAAATATATCACTCTTATAATGTTAGTCTTTTCAACATTCTCTTTCTCAGAAAAAAAAGAAATAATCTGTGAGCTTGAAGGGTCATTTTCTGTAACCTATAGAGATCTTTCCAAAACAGTAATATCTGAAGGCTTAGACTTTTTTAAAAACCTGGCAACTCAGACGCAACAGTCTATTTTTCTTATCAATAAAGCAAAAACAAATTTTGACAAAGACGATTGGCAAAAAGAATCTTTGCAGGTTGTTCAGTATTGGGAAATTGATGAAAGCGATAACCTTATTAAACTTAATTATACATTTGACCCTTCACCAATTTGGGTAAATCCTAAAGCGAATTGGAGTAAAAAGATAAGTGAAAATGGCATAGAAGTAATATCATCAATGACTTTGGGAGAAGATCATCCAATTTTTGATAATTATAGTGTCGAATATTATGGAATCTCAAACTCTATCAACTGGTATACGGGCAAAGGGAGAATTTTTGGCGATATCTGGCTAAAAAGTAAAAGTGGTGGCAAAAATAAGAATCCTAAGTTAGAAATCTTGGCAAAAGGAAATTGCACAAAAAAAGAAAGAAAATTTTAATGAAATTCATTTCTAGCACAAACGATATTAGAAAGTATCTTGGTTTAAAGCCAAAAAAAGATATTAAATTTAAAAATATTTCAATAGATACAAGAACTATAAAAAAAGACTCACTTTTTATTGCTTTGAAGGGGGAAAATTTCAATGGAAATAAATTTATCGAAAAAGCTTTCTCATCTGGAGCAATTGCAGTTTTATGCTCCGATAAATCTTATATTAAAAACTCCCCAAGTGCTCGACTACAATTAAAAATTTTAATAACGAAATTGGCCTTCCTATTAGCATTATGTCGTCAAAAAAGGATAGTAAATATATGGTTTTAGAAGCTGGTGCAGCAAAAAAAGGAGATATCGAATATTTATCAAAGATAGTTAAGCCTGATATAGGAATAATTACAAATATCGGAAACTCGCATCTAGAAAAACTTATAAATATTGAAGGTGTTTTCAAGGTTAAGTCTGAGCTTATAAAAAATATCCGTAAAGGAGGAACTTTGATAGTACCTAATGATATGAACTATCTTCAAAGATGGAAAAATATGGCAAAAGGCATCAATGTAATCCCTGTCCCTAAAAAATTTATTGCGAAGAATGAGAAAATCTCAAAAGATAAAAAAGTAATGACTTTTGATATTATCAAGAGCTGTAATGATGATAAAAAATCTAAAGCTATTTCTATTTCTTCATCACTTCTAGGAAAGCATAATGTTCAAAATATTTTGGTATGTCACACATGTCTTAATGTCTTAGGTGAGAGCAACTTAAAGATGCTTAAATCTCTAAAAAATATATCAAGTTCTATTTCAAGACAAAGAATTCTTTCTTGGAGAAATAAATCCACATTGATTGATGATACTTATAACGCAAACCCCGAATCAGTCAAGAGAAGTATAGATGTACTATCAGAATTTTCAGGCAGAAAGATTTTTATTTTCGGAGATATGTTTGAGTTAGGAAGATTTAGAAAAAAACTTCATATTGATATAGGCTCTTATGCAAAAAATTCCAAGATTGATATTCTCATAACTTTTGGAGAGCTTTCAAAATTTGCTTCTAGTGGATTTCAAAAAAAATCTTATAATTTTTATAATGAAGAACAACTCAAGGCATTTATTGCAGACTTTATTAAAAAGAATGATATTGTTTTAATAAAAGGTTCTAGAGGAATGAAAATGGAGAGATTTATTTAATGTTTGAATACTTAGGCACCATTCTTGTAGATATTGATCCTGGCTTTGATGTTCTCAGATATCTTACTGTGAGAACAATTGGAGGAACAATAACAGCGTTATTGCTGACAATATTTTTGGGCCCTAAGCTAATAAGCTGGCTTCAAAGGATGCAATTTAAACAATATGGAGTCGAGAGAGGTCCAGATTCCCACAAACAAAAGTCTGGTACCCCAACCATGGGCGGATTACTAATAATCTCCTCATTGCTAATATCTACTTTATTGTGGGCAGATTTAGGTAATAGATATATTTGGGTTTGCCTTTTTATTACATCGGGTTTCACCATCATAGGTTTTCTTGATGATTTCTATAAAATTAAATATAAGGACTCAAAAGGCATATCCGGAAGGCTTAAACTATTGTCTCAAACTATAGTCTCAATTATTGCAGTAAGCTTTTTATACTTCTCTGCCGAAGATTCAGCAGAAATATCACTAATACTCCTTTTTAACAAAGATTGGATCTTTGAAATGAGCATGCTTTCATTTATTCTGTTTGGCTCATTTGTAATTGTAGGTTCATCAAATGCAGTAAATCTTACAGATGGCCTTGATGGGTTAGCAATATTGCCAACTATTTTAATTGGCGGAGGTTTAGGATTAATAGCATATGCAATGGGTAACCAGTTAATTGCAGAATATTTATTTATACCTCATCTTCAAATTGCTGGTGAGCTAATTGTATTTTGCGGAGCGCTTATAGGGTCCGGAATTGGCTTCTTATGGTACAACTCATATCCTGCAGAAGTTTTTATGGGAGATGTTGGCTCTCTTACTCTTGGTGCAATTCTTGGAGTCCTGGCTGTAATTCTGAGACATGAAATAGTTTATGCAATTATGGCAGGAGTTTTCATAGCTGAAACTCTAAGCGTCATGATTCAAGTCACTTCTTACAGATTAAGGCAAAAAAGAGTTTTTTTAATGGCACCAATTCATCATCACTTTGAGCTAAAAGGGTGGCCAGAGCCAAAAATTATTGTTAGATTCTGGATTATCACCCTTGTTCTAATTTTAGTTGCCCTTGCAACACTCAAATTAAGGTAATCCATGCCATCTTTGATATATGGCTTCGGTGTTACTGGAAAGTCATTCCAAAGATATCTTGACAACAAAGGCGAAGAGTTTGAAATATATGACACTTTGCACAGTGATTCATTAAAAATTGTTTCAAAGATTGAGGATGGTTTTTATAAAAATATCTATGTAAGTCCTTCAGTGCCTAAAGAGAAGTTTAAAAACTTAAAGAAATATTCAACAGTTTTTACTGATATGGATATCTTTTTCAATGAAGATGACTCTATAAAAATAGGAATAACCGGTACAAATAAAAAAAGCACCACCTGCTATCATTTGATGCAACTATTAGAAGAAAAATACTCTACAAACTTAGTTGGAAATATTGGTAAGCCAGTCCTAGATGTTTTGAATAATGGAAAAAAATATTCAATTATTGAACTTTCTAGTTTCCAATTAGATAAGGTTTCAAATATTGATCTTGATTATGGGATACTTCTCAATATAGATAGTGATCATCTTGATTATCACGAAAATATTGAAGACTATGTTCAATCAAAAAAAAGAATATTGGAGGCTAAAAAAAGTATTCAGAGTGATGATATAAAGACTATATATAAATTTATTACTGGATCAATGCCTCCGAAGAAAGAACTAAAAGATCTCCCGTTTAGGTTTCAAAAAATAAATCAAAATACAATCAATGACTCTAAATCTACTAACTCTCATTCCTTAAAATTTGCAATATGTGAAGCAAGTAAGATATTTAATGATTTTGCTTTGATCCTAATAGGTAATCCTGAAAAAGAAGGATATAAAGAAGTTGAGATTTCAAATCCATCATTAGTAGTTATATGCGGTAAACATGCAAATGAAATCTTCTCATGTGTAAAACATGAGAATAAAGTTTTATGTGAAAATCTAAGTTTAGCAGTCAAAGAGATTGAAAAAGCTAATATTAAAAATATTCTCTTTTCCCCAGGGTATCCCAGTGGCGATGACTATATTAATTTTGAAGAAAGGGGGAAGGCATTCAATAAACTAATAGAGGAAAATAGTGGAACTTAAAAGTAATAATTTTCAAATTCTTTTTACTTTTGTCCTCTTACTAATCTTTGGAGAGATTATGGTCCTTTCCTCGAGTATGGTCA
>LUMR01000322.1_pt1 | contig 10221 bp, 9 predicted proteins | sample 730041 | NCBI WGS metagenome assembly LUMR01 (sample SAMN03860258, study PRJNA289734) | marine metagenome | biome: seawater column; feature: ocean; material: water; isolation source: Red Sea water column Station 12 - depth 10m | place: Saudi Arabia: Red Sea | collected 2011-10-15 | depth 10 m | reverse complement strand
GAAAATAGCTCGATGCCAGGTAAAACATTCTCCAAATAGGTTGATGATGTGCTGATTGCTGAAGCGATCACCATCACCACCCGCGAAGAAGCCACCTCATCATGAGGTGGCTTTTTTGTTGGCTATTGTTCTGCTGTTAGGTGAACATTAACCTCGCGGAGTGATTGAACCACTGTGTGATCCCGTGGGTCACGGTCAGGGTTGCCGTCGCGAAGGCTGAAGAGTGTGTGCATTCCTGCCGAACGAGCAGAATCGCACTCCGCTCCGTTGTCACTCACAAACCAAATCTTGTTGGGCGAGCTGTGGAGCTGCTCGGCAATTCTTATGTAGCTCTCCGTGGATTTTTTAGGGCCTGTATGGGTGTCAAACCAGTGGCTGAAAAGTTTTTCAAGGTCACCCGCAGGGCTGTGCCTGTAAAGCAGTTTTTGAGCTTGAATGCTGCCCGATGAATAGACGGATAAGGTTATTCCTTGCTCGCGCCATTCCCGTAGGCATTCAGCCGTTTCTGGAAACAGTTGAGATTTGAGGTCTCCGTTGTTGTACCCGTGTTCCCAGATTTTTCCCTGTAGGTCTTTGAGTGCTGTCGACTTCTTGTCGATGCTAATCAAGTGTTTCAGGTATTGAATTAATCCGTCCATCTCCTCTGTTTCCTGCTTTGCAACCTGCTGTTTGATCTGCATGCTTTCGGGAGATTGGTCATCCAGCCATTCCTTCTTGGCGGCTTGGATTGGCTTGTTGTGAGGGCTCTTGTCCCAGTGTTGTTTGATGTAGTGGCTCAGTTCTTGCTTGGCGAAGGGGAACAAAACGTCGCTGACAAAGCTCACTGGGCATGTTGTTCCCTCGATGTCGAGCAGAAGATGTTGTTGATTCATCATTGATCTCCAATCTGCATTTGGGTCAATCTCACCTTCAATAGAAATTCCAGGATTTCCAGGTGTCGTTTGCTCGCATCCAGGTCAGTCCCCCACGCGTAAAGGCCGTGCCCGGCCACCAGAAACCCGTAGGGCGATGTTTCCAGCAAGGGTGCTACGGCTTCGCCCAGCTCATCCATCGACTGACTGTTGCTGATCACGGGAATGGTGATGCTGCTGGCGTGGGTGTTGATTCCGACCAGGCCTTTCAGCATTTCCCAGCCCTCCAAGACAATCCCTCCTGTGTTTTCGTAATGGCGGGATAACACCGTTCCGGGAACGGAATGGGTGTGCAGTACAGCTCCAGCTTGGGTTGCTTCAACAATGCGTAGATGCAGCGCTGTTTCGGCACTGGCTTTTCCCTTGCCCGTTAAAACCTTGCCTTGCCCATCCACAACAATCAGCTGATCGGCAGGTACCTGCCCCTTGTCAACACCACTGGGTGCCATGAGCAACTGCAGGGGCTGATGCTGCAGCACCATGCTGAAGTTCCCTCCGGTGCCATCGCACCATCCGCGTTGGTGGATGCCCTGCATCACCTCAGTTAATCGTTCGCGCTGGGTTTGGTTTGCGGTCACAATCCGCTGATCCCTCCGTCTTCTATACAGGACACAGCGGCCCACGTGCATTGACGCTTCCCCCCAGTTGCCGCTGGAGCGGTGATCACCTGGAGTTGCTGGACCAGCGACAACTTCCCGGTGCTGTGGTCTTCATGCAATTGCACCGATGGCAGGAGGTTGCTGAGGCGATTTCCTCCATGGCTGTGCGCGGTGCACCCGCGATCGGTATCGCGGCGGCCTGGGGGGTTGTTCTGGCGGCACGCTCCGGAGATGACCTCCCCACTGCGATCCGAGGCCTGCGTGCATCACGGCCAACCGCCGTCAACCTCGGGTGGGCCCTCAATCGGATGCAGGCGGCCCTGGGTTCCGCCTCTCCAGTTGATGTTGATGCGCTCGCCGGTGTGGCCGCTGCGCTTCAGCAGGAGGATCGTCTGCTGACCCAGCGGCTGGTGGATGTGATTGCAGCCGCCCATGCCCGTGGCCTGCTGTGCCATGCCTGGCTGGATGAAACGCGTCCCCGCTTGCAAGGGGCTGCTCTCTCTGCCTGGGAATTGGGTTGTCTCGGGGTTCCCTGCACCGTGATTGTTGATGGAGCCAGTGGATTGCTGATGCGCCGGGGTGAAGTGGATGCCGTGATGGTGGGCTGTGATCGTGTTGCTGCCAATGGCGATGTTGCCAACAAGATCGGCACTTACAACCTGGCGCTTGTGGCCCGAGCCCACGGCATTCCCTTTTATGTCTGCGCCCCTGGCAGCAGCATTGATCGAGCGACGGTTGATGGGGACGCGATCACCATTGAGGAACGCGATGCAGAGGAGATCACCCACGCAAAGGGAGTGGGCGTCGCGGCTCCTGGGGCCCAGGCCTGGAACCCTGCCTTCGACATCACTCCGGCTCATCTGGTGACAGGTTTCATCACCGAATTCGGCGTGCTTCGTCCTCCCTATCGGGAGGTTCTCTCTGCGCTTCCGCTGCCCAATCAGCTTTGACAGGTCGGGCACCAGTGGGTGCTTCGGCCCGACAACTTTTCCCTTTGAATGGGCGTTCCACAGCTGCGGCAGGGTTCTCCTCCACGTCGGTAGACCCAGGCCTGGCCGCCATAGTTGCCATTCACCCCCTCGAGATCGCGGAAATCACTGAAGGTGGTGCCACCGGCTCCAATGCTGATGGTGAGAACATTCACCAGGGCATCCCGCAACCTCTCCAGTTGTTTGAGCTCCAGCTGCCCTGCGGGCGTGAAAGGGGCGATGCCTGATGCGAAGAGGGATTCATCCGCGTAGATGTTGCCCGCTCCAGCCACCAGGGCTTGATCCAACAGCGCTGTTTTGATCGGTCGGCTGCTGCCCTTGAGTTTCTGCTTCAGATAACTGGCGGAGAAGTCGGTGCTGAAGGGTTCAGGCCCGAGTCGCGTTAAGCCTGTGATCACCTCTTCCATCGGTTGGCCCGGAGGAACCCACCACATTTCTCCGAAGCTGCGCACATCCACAAAGCGCAACTCATGCTCTTTTGAGTTCCAGAAGCGAACACGGGTGTGTTTGCACGGTTCTGAGGGCTGCTCATGCCATTGGAATTGGCCGGTCATGCGCAGATGCACACCCCAAACACCTCCTTCGGGCTCCAGGGCTGCCATCAGATATTTCCCTCTGCGCTGCCACTGCCCCACCGTCATTCCGCAGAGGCCAGCAACAAACTCATCAGGACCTCCAGGGCTGGCAATGGCCCTTGGCCTGCAGACTTCAACCTGCGCGATTTTGAAGTCGACAAGACGGTCTGCCAGTCCCCGACGGACCGTCTCGACTTCAGGGAGTTCAGGCAACGGCCTCAGGCCGGCTCGAGTTCCGCTTCGGCGAAATTATTGGTGTTGATGCCACCGTCAACGCCCTGCAGGCCGCTGTAGTTGACCTTTTCGAAGCGAACGACAACGGGGTAGCGGATTCCCGAGGTGTCGATGGAGGCAACGGTGCCAACTTCGTTGAACCAGTAGGACTCAGGACGCTTGATGCGCACCTTGGCGCCGCGGGTGATCGCCATCGCTGGGCATAAGGAGATGCAATCGGAGCGTATCTCGTGGAATGGAGGGTGATGACCGCTGCGTCACAGAATGTCGTCCCTTCGTCGTCGGCGTCCCTTTGACCAGTTCCATCGCCCTTGATCCAGATCCGTCGCTGCTTCAGCTGGATTTGCCGGACCCGGAGCAGGACGACATCAGCACGATGGAATTTCTGGCTCGGCTGGAACAGGCCTGGGCCGTCTGCGACCGCTTTGATCTCCAGACCGAGATCTGGCGCGGTCGCATCCTCCGCGCTGTGCGGGACAAGGAGAAGCGAGGCGGTGAAGCCCGGGGCGCAGGATTTCTGCAGTGGCTGCGGGAGCGGGAAATCAGCAAGACCCGTGCCTACGGCTTGATTCAACTGGCGGAATCCGCCGACAGCATGCTCAGCGACGGCACCTTGGAAGAGAGCAGCGTCAATCAGTTCTCCAAGCGGGCCTTCATGGAAACCGCTCAGGCGGTTCCCGAAGTGCAGCTGATGATTTCCGAAGCCGCCAACGAGGGGCAGGAAATCACCCGCAAGCAGGTGCGCCGCCTCACGGATGAATTCACGGCGGCCACCAGCCCTTTGCTGCCGGAGGAAATTCGTCAGCGCACCCAGGAGAACCTGCTGCCACCCCGTGCGGTGGCCCCTCTGGTGCGGGAACTGGCCAAGCTTCCTGAGCCGCAGCAGGAAGATCTGCGCAAGGTGCTCCGCGATGAGCCTGAACTCGACCGGATCAAGGACGTCACCAGCACAGCACGCTGGATCACCAAGGCAACCGAGTCGGGTGTTGCCGTGCGGGCTTTCCAGCAGGGGGAACTGGACCTGGACCGCGCCATGCAGGAGGCCCAGCGCTTGGATGCCCTCGGCCTGCTGGCTGATGCGGTGGGCCAGGCCCAGGCCCTTGAGTCGGCGGTGCTGAAGCTGCACACCTCCTGGCGGCGCTTGGGGGGGCTTCAGGAGCGGCTCTGGGTTGAAAGCGGAAGCAGCACGCCCTACCTGCGCGATGTGCTGAATGCTCTGCAGACCCTCAGCGGCGCCACCTTGCGGGTGTCGTTGGGAGAGCTCGCGGGTGGCAAGCGGGTGCGGCTCCAGCTGGTGGAGGAGTCCCCCGATCAATTGGATCCGCCACCGCTGGCCTGACTCCAGATCTTGTGCTCGATAATCTGAAGCCTCCACATCTGGTGTGTTCTGGCTTCGCTCGAGCGTGCACTGCAGACCCACTTCGGCTGGGATGGCTTCCGCCCCGGGCAACGGCCCGTGGTGGATGCTGTGCTGGCTGGCCGGGACGCGCTGGCGGTTCTGCCCACCGGTGGCGGTAAGTCGCTCTGCTATCAGCTGCCGGCCTTGGTGCGCGAGGGCCTGGTGGTGGTGATCTCACCGTTGGTGGCGCTGATGGAGGACCAGGTGATGGCCCTGCAGCGACGGGGAATCGCTGCGGCTTGCCTGCATGCCGGACTCGAGCCAGCTCGACGACAGCAGGCCCTGGAGCAGCTGCAGGACGCCACGCTGAGACTCCTCTACATCGCGCCGGAACGACTTCAGGGTGAGCAGACCCGGCTGATGCTGGAACGTCATGCCAGGGAGGGCCGACTGGTGGCCCTGGCGGTGGATGAAGCCCATTGCATCAGTGCCTGGGGGCATGACTTCCGCCCCGATTACCGCCGCCTGGGTCAGATCCGCAGCCTCTGCCCGGGAGTGCCGATGCTGGCCCTCAGCGCGACGGCAGCCCCAAGGGTGCGGGCCGACATCATTCGCCTGCTGGATCTGCGTCGCCCGCTCGTGCAGGTGAGTTCGGCCCGCCGGGACAACCTGCACTACACGATGCAGCGGCGCCCCAGGGACCCCATGCCGCAGGTGTTGGAGGCACTGGAGATGTCCCGTGGTGCTGCGCTGATCTATGCCCGCACCCGTCGTTCGGTGGAGCAGTGGGCGGAACGTCTGACTGACCAAGGGGTTGCGGCAACGCCGTATCACGCCGGTCTGGATCCGGAGACCCGCCAGCAGGCTCTGAAGCTGTTTCTTGAGCACGAGCGGCCCGTTCTGGTGGCGACGGTGGCCTTCGGCATGGGCGTTGACCGTGGCGATGTGGGCCTGGTGCTTCATCTCGATCTGCCGGCCACACCTGAGGGCTATCTGCAGGAATCGGGCCGCGCCGGCAGAGACGGCAAGCCGGCCCATTGCCAGGTGCTGTTTTCGCCGGGTGATCGCACCAGCCTGGGCTGGGCCATGCGGGCCTCGACCCGGGGCAGCGATTCCCTGGAGGATCGTCGCCGCTTGGACCTGGCTCAGCAGCAGCTGCGTCGCATGGAGGCTGTTGCTGAGGGTGAAATGTGCCGTGAACAGGCATTGCTGCTGGCTGTCGGCGAGTTGGTGGGTCCCTGTGGTCGCTGCGATCGCTGCGTGGAGTCCCCCAAACGACGCGACTGGTCAGCTCAGGTGGAAACGCTCCTGGCCCATCTGGCCGAGCAGGACGGCACGGAGATGCGTCGCCTTGGAGAGCACCTGGCTCTGCATGAACCTGGACGCCATGACCGCTGGACCTGGTTGGCCCGTCGGCTCGTGCAAGAGGAGTTGATCCAGGAAAGCAACGACGGTGCTCAGCGGCTGTATCTCCGCGAAAGCGGCCGGAGATTCCTGGATTCCCCCTGGCCGCTCGATTACGCCGCCTGATTCAGATCAGACCTTGACCTGACAACGGTCCTTCACCAGGTCTTTTTCGAAGCGGTTCTTCGGTGCTTCCCAGGTTTTCCAGCTCCCATCGGCACCGGTGGCATTGATCTTCTTGGCGGAACAGTTCACAGCCAGATAAAGCGCTTGCCCCTGGGCATTGAGGGTGGGCACCACTTGACTGCCACCCATGGCCTGCCAGTTGCCCCAGTCCACCTGGAGCGGGCCATAGGTGCGCCAGTCAGCCGATTTGGCCAGGGTCTGCTTGGGCTTGGCGGCCTCGACCGGCTTGGCCTTGACCACCGGTTTTTTGGCCTGAACCGGTTTCGTTTGCACTGGCTTGGTTTGCGCTGCCTTGGTTTGGACGGGCTTGGCCTTGGCTTGAACCGGTTTCGTTGTTGCCGGCTGCGCCTGGGTGGTGATGGGTGTCTTGAAGGAGGGGTCAGTCAGGTAGAGGCGCGTGCCCACCTCCACTTTGTTGGGGTCACTCAGCTGGTTGATGCTGATCAGGCTGGCCACCGGCAGCTTGTAGGCCTTGGCGATCTGCGTGAGGGTCTGCCCTTTGGCAACGGTGTGTTCCGTGGCTCCCGGGATCGGGGTTACAGCCACCGGCTTGAAGGCCGGACGGGGCATCACGGCATTGCTGGGAAGTCGCAGGGTCTGGCCGACCTCAACGTGGTTGGCATTGCGCAGGTTGTTGAGGGCCATCAGGTCGCGACTGCGGACCTGGTATCGGCTGGCAATGCTGCTGAGGGTTTCCCCGCTGTTGACGCGATGGCGGCCCGAGCCTGCCGTCACGGTGGGGCCTGGCACCTGCAGGCGGCTCCCGGCTTGAACAAGGTCTGGATTGCGGATCCCATTCATCCGCATCAGCGTGCCGACGCTCACCCCGTAACGGTTGGCGATATCGGAGAGTGTTTCGCCGGACCGCACCGTCACCGAGGCAGCCGTGGCTGACAGGGGGAACCAGGCCGTCAGCAGCAGGGCGGCAAGAGCGGTACGGCGCATTCGTCTCCGGCAGATGCCCGCAACATACGGTGCCTGGGGTAAAGCGCCAGCCCCCCAGAGCACTTGCTGCAGAAGGGATGTGCTGGTGATGCGCGCGCCTTATCCCGCCAGCCGCTTCAGCAGGTTGAGATCCACCTTGTAGGGCGGGTAGCGCAGCTTGAAATCAAAGCGGAAGGGGCGCTTGAGCACCGCCTTGTGGTGGCTGAACGTGTCGAAGCCGCTTTGGCCGTGGTAGCTGCCCATCCCGCTGGCGCCGACGCCGCCGAAGGGCAGTTGTGGCACCCCGGCCTGCATCACAACATCGTTCAGGCAGACCCCGCCTGAGCTGGTGGTGGTGAGCACCTGCTGTTGCTGGGCCTCACTACCGCCGAACAAGTACAGCGCCAGCGGTTTGGGGCCCTGGCGGATCTCCTGAAGGGCTGTGGTGAGGTCGTCCAGCACCAGCACAGGCAGGAGAGGACCGAACAGTTCCTCGGCCATCAGCGGATCATTGCGGTCATCCACACGAATCACGGTGGGGGCGATGCGCCGCTGCTCCCGGCTGATTTCACCTCCGATCAGGATGCGCCCATCCGCTCTGGCGGACTCCAGCAGCTGCTCCAGCCGATTGAACTGGCGTTCATTGATGATCTGCCCCAGCTGATTCGAGTTGAGGGGATCGGAGCCATACATCTCCGTTCGGGCCTCCTCCATCGCCTTCAGCAGCGGTGAACGCAGGGCGGGTGGCACCAGCAGATGGTCTGGAGCGATGCAGGTCTGGCCGGCATTGATCCCCTTGCCCCAGACCAAACGACGCGCTCCTACCGTGAGGTCGGCCCCCTCAAGAACGATGGCGGGGCTCTTGCCCCCCAGTTCCAGGGTCACCGGTGTGAGGTGGGCAGCGGCCCCCTCCAGCACCTTTCGGCCGATGCTGCCGCCACCGGTGAAAAAGATGTGGTCGAAGGGCATGGCCACCAGGTTGGCTGCGACGGCACCATCTCCCTGCACCACCTGCACCACCTCAGGCTCGAAGTGCTGAGGGATCAGCCGTGCAATCAGATCCGCGATGGCACTGGCGTGTTCCGAAGGCTTGAGCACGGCCGTGTTGCCAGCAGCCAGGGCACTGATCAAGGGCCGCAGCGTCAGTTGAAAGGGATAGTTCCAAGGTCCGATCACCAGAACGCACCCGAGTGGTTCCGGCACAACCTTGGCCTGGCCGGGGCGCAGTGAGAGAGGGACAGCCACGCGGCGCGGGCGCATCCACCGCTCCAGCTGCCGGCCAGTGAGCTTGAGCTCCTGTCGCAGGGCCACCAGCTCAAAAAAGGCTTCGGTGGGTGGTTTGCCGAGGTCGGCGGCGAGGGCCTCGAGCACCTCCGATTCGTGCTCCTCCACCAGGGCGGAGAGCCGTTGCAATTGCTCTCGGCGCCAGGCCAGGGGACGGGTCAGCCCAGCCCCCACGAGCTCCTTCATCCGGCTCAGTTGCGTTTGGGTGAGGGCCACAGGGCTGACGATCAGGCCAGTCGGGTCTAGCAGTGGTGAATCTGCAACCGGGGGATGACCCCAGCGCTTCCGTGGTGGTCAGGAACGGTCATCTACCAGCTGATCGTTCGCAGCTATTCCGATGGGAATGGCGATGGCACCGGTGATTTCAAGGGGCTTGCGGCGCGGTTGCCCTATCTGCGCTGGCTGGGGGTCAACACCCTCTGGTTGACTCCGATCTATCCCTCCCCCCTGCGGGATGGGGGCTACGACATCACCGATTTCACCGGAATCCATCCAGACCTGGGGGATCTCTCCTCCTTCCATCGGTTCCTCACGGCGGCCCACAGCCAGGGCATGCGCGTGATTTTGGACCTGGTGCTGAACCACACCAGTGATCTGCATCCCTGGTTCCAGCGGGCCCGCTGGGCTCCCAAGGGCAGTCCTGAACGGGATGTGTACGTCTGGAGCGACGACCCCAAGCGCTACGCCGAGGCACCGGTTCTGTTCCGGCACTTCGAGGCTTCCAACTGGGAGTGGGATCCGGTTGCCGAGCAGTACTACCTGCACCGTTTTCTGCGTCATCAACCCGATCTCAATTACGAGAACCCCTGGGTGCAGGACACGATGCTGGAGGTGGTCGACTTCTGGCTGGATCGCGGCGTTGACGGGTTCCGTTTGGATGCGGTTCCGTTCCTGTTCGAGTCAGAGGGCACCCGCTGCGAGGGGTTGCCGGAGACCCACGCCTTCCTCAAGCGATTGCGGGAGCGGGTGGATGCCCATGGCCGTGATGTGCTCTTGCTGGGAGAGGCGATTCAGCCGGTGGAGGAGGCCGCTCCATACCTGTCGGATGACGAACTGCATGGAGCGTTCAACTTCGTGCTCACCGCCCATCTGTTTGCCGCCATTGCCAGTGGCCGCACCCAGCAGCTCGGGGAGTGTCTGATGCAAGCCGAGCAGGCGGTATCTGGTGCTCGCTGGGCCCTGCCCCTGCGCAATCACGATGAACTCTGGTTGGGGGATGGCCATCTCATCAGCGATGAGGTGATTCAGACCATCCGGGTGGGCCTGCCCCAGGGACAGGGGCATTGGTTGAACTGGGGCATCAACCGACGCCTGGCTCCTCTTCTCAATGGCGATCCACGCTCCAACCGGTTGCTGCATGGGCTCCTCTACAGCCTTCCAGGGATGCCCTGCCTGTATTACGGCGATGAACTGGGCATGGGCGACTGGCCCGGTCTGCGGGACCGTGATCCAAACCGCACGCCGATGGCCTGGACGCCGGCCCGCAACGGTGGCTTCTCCACGGCTCCTGATCCGCTGTTGGTGCTGCCCCCGATCACCGCTCCCGGCTACGACTACCGCGTGGTGAATGTGGAGGTGCAGAAGCAGCTGCCGGGGTCGCTGCTGAATTGGCACCGGCGCATGCTCACCTGCCGCCGGCTGCTGCCAGCACTGCGGCATGGAAGCTTCCGCTTGCTGCACAGCCCCCACCCCGGAGTGCTGGTGTATCTCCGCTGCACCGAGGCGATGACGGTGCTCGTGGCCGCCAATGTCACCGCAGCCGGAGCCTCGCTCAGT
>LUMR01000508.1_pt1 | contig 10292 bp, 9 predicted proteins | sample 730041 | NCBI WGS metagenome assembly LUMR01 (sample SAMN03860258, study PRJNA289734) | marine metagenome | biome: seawater column; feature: ocean; material: water; isolation source: Red Sea water column Station 12 - depth 10m | place: Saudi Arabia: Red Sea | collected 2011-10-15 | depth 10 m | reverse complement strand
ACCTCTATAAAGAATATCTCTTCGATCGATAAATTCCTCAAAAGTCTTAATAGTGACAACAGATGGTAAAATAAAAATTGACCTTTTGTCTTTTTCGTTTCTGATAATTCTAAAATAACCCTTTTTAATTGCTGTATCGATATAAACATTAGAAGTTAAATAAGATTTCTCTATAACTCTTAAAAGTTCATTTTTAGTGATAGATTTATTTTTATAATAAGCAAGCATCACCATGTGCAGCATAAGCTTAGGATACTTGAACTGTCTTTTCATTTAAATAAATTTAAACTCATTGAGTTTTCTATTCAATACTATTTTTACTTAATAGTTCTTTATAAATGTTGTTTACTCTATGTACTTCTGTTGCAGTATTAAAATAACATTCGTATTCTATTTCCTCTGGTGTTACATCAAAATGATAATGACCAGCATCTTTATCATGTTCATAAGAATGAAAATGCGTATGTTCACCAGACTCTCTTAAATTCAATTCTCCTCCTGTAGGATCTCCAGTCCAAAGAACTGTATAACATTGTAATTTTGGACCAACAGGTTCATAAAATTGAAGAAAATCTTTTACACACTTCATTTGTTTTGGATCATAGTATTCATGTTTGATGTCTTTATAATCTGGTTGAACATGAGATCTTACTTTTCCTTCTAGAATTCTAAATACACCTGCAAGAGCAATCTGTTCATTTGCTTTAAGATTTAAATTATTTGATAATGAAGACCTCATTGCTTGTGGCAATGAACCTTGATCTCCTGATCTTCCTTTAATTTTTATTTTAATTACTTTTCCTTGTTTACCATCGGTATAATAAATGTTTCCAAGTCCACCATGTTTTCTTGCGCTATATTTTTCAACGATACATTTTTTATCAGGACTTACTCTTGCAATTATAGATCTAGACTCATCAGTAATTAAATTTTCATTAATTACTAATTCACCACAGTGACCGTCCAAACACGACATTGCACCAGATCCTGCACCTAAAGCATAAGATTTTTCTGATCCGATCATTTTTGAAATTTCTTCGTAATCAAATTCTGCACCAATAAAATTAGGATCATGCATGTATGGCTCTCCACCAACATCTATGATTTTTTGGTTACCACTTATTCCTTCAGATGGACAATCCCATTCACGAAGATTAGGACAATCAACAACTTCGCCTTCAACATTTTTAAAATTTTCAGAAAGTCCTTTTTTTAATGCACTCGCTATATCTTCGAGTGAATGATTTGTGAAAGTTCCTTTTTCTATTTTTAATTGCATAATGTTAATAAGCTATAATTTATTTTGCATATTGTCTATAGATAATATATATAATTTCTATACATAAATAATTTTAAAAAGGTAACGATGATAAATAAAGATTTAAAAGTAGCTGTATTAGGTGCAGGTGCTATGGGATGTCTATTTGGAGGATTGCTAGCTGAAAAAGGTTTGAATGTAACTTTAATTGACGTTTGGAAAGAACATGTAGATGCAATTAACAAAGATGGTTTGAAAATGGATGGTCATGGTGGAGATCGTATAATTAAAGTTAATGCTACTTCAGATCCATCATCGTTAGATAAGATGGATGCAGTGATTGTTATGTGTAAAGCAACTGCATTAGAACCAGCATTAAAAAGTATTAAAAATATTATTGGTGAAAAAACAGTCTTCATGTCATTTCAAAATGGGATTGGCCATGAAGCAATAATTCAAAGTATCGTTGGAAATGAAAAGGTAATCGGTGGAACAACGACGCAAGCTTCAAATATTTTAGGACCAGGTCATATAATGAACCATGGCGCATTACCTTCATGGATTGGTGAATATGAAGGAGGAATAACAGAGAGAATTACGGAAATAGCTGATACTTTTACTGCACATAATCTTGAAATGATTGCAGCTGAAGATGTAAAAAAAAGAAAATGGATGAAGCTTTTTGCTCTAACAGCAATAGGTCCTCTTTCAGCTATATTTGATCTACATCACACTGATCTTTACGTAAATAATAAGGCTAATGATGTTTCAAGAGGACTTGGTAAAGAAATCATTTTAGAGACAAGAGAAGTGGCACTTGCTGATGGAGTTAATGTTTCTGAAGATGAATGTCTATTTATGTTCAATAAAATTGTAGATTCTATGCAAACTAACAAATCTTCAATGGCTTTTGATGTTCAGTACAAAAGAAAAACTGAAATTGATTTTATTAGTGGAGCAGTTTCTAAAATAGGAAAAAAACATGGAGTAAAAACACCTTTAAATGACCTGATGTATAAAATGATTAAGGTTAAAGAAGGTATGTATAGTTGATGCTTAAAATCAATCGATTAAAAAAAATTAAAAGTAATTTTCCTGTATTGGTTGGAGATAAAGTTGTTGAGAAAAATACTTGTAATTTATTAATTGATGAGATTAGTACATCTAAAGCCTTTGACGACATGATTATGGGTGGTCGAAGCAGAATTAACAAGGGCTCAAAAAATTTTAATAACTACATTAAATCTTCAAATAATTCTGCAAAACTATTTAAACTTTTTAATAGCAAAACATTTTATAAAAAAATTGAAACTCTTTTTTCTAAAAATTTTAAAAATGGATCTTGGACAAACACTCACAAACCAAAAATATTTAATCAAAAAAAATTTACTATTAAAAAGAAACTAAATTCAAGCGAATTAAAAAAATTGTTAGGAAATAATTACACTAACCCAAAAGTTAATTTAGATATTGATTTTTCAGTTTCTAAAGGAGGATACAGATTACGTCCTCATAGAGATGACATCACAAGATTGTACAATTTCTTAATTTACCTGACAGATATTCCAAAAAAAAATGGAGGATCACTTACAATTTATAGAAAAAAATCAAAGAAAAATTTAAGAAAAAGTTTCAGAAGATTTCCAAAAATGAGTGAACTGGAAGTAGTCAAAGCTTTCACCCCAAAGAAAGGGACTGTGGTATTTTTTCAATCTACACCAAATTCTTATCATGGGGTTAAACGTTTTATAGAACACAACTGTCCAAAAAGATTTTTTATTTATGGAAGTTATGCTCTTAATAAGCCAGTTATTTGGAATTATAAAGGAACAGCTTACTATCCGCACATTATCAGTACCAAGAAAAGAATGTTAACTTCTTTTCATGACGCAAACTATTTAACAACTGCTCCTAAGAATTGATATTGTCACTAAATTCTACTAGTTTCTATTAATGGTAAATAATCTTAAAAACAAATTATTTGAACAAGGGTATTTGAAAGTAAAAAACGTGCTTAACTTTCAAAGAGATTTAAAGCCAATCCTTAATGATATGGAATTTGTAATGGATTGTTTAATTCAAAAATTTGCAAAAAAAAAGGATGTAAAAAAAGTTCTTAATTTAGATTTTAAAAAAAAATATTCTTATATATCAAAATTAAAAATTGATGATTTAGATCAGTATTTTAATACTAGATTACCAAGAGATCACGTTAAGAAAGATAGTGATTATTTTGCTACTCAATCTTTATGGAATTTAATTACTAATAAAAACATTTTAGATGTTGTTGAAAAAATTTTGGGTAAAGAAATCATGTCTAATCCAGTACAAAATACTAGAATTAAACAGCCTGAAAAAAAATTGCCAAAAGGTTCTGTTTTTGATGGTTTAAGTGGACGAACGCCCTGGCATCAGGATGCCGCTGTTCTCAATACTAAAGGACAAAAATTAACCGACATGGTTACTGTATGGATACCTTTTACAAAAACTACTAAAAAAAATGGTTGCATGATTACTGTTAAGAAAATTAATAAAATGGGATTATTAAATCATATTGCTGGATATAGAGGGCAAGTAGAAATTAAAGACAGCAAATTACTGGATAAAATGCAACATATTCACTTAGAAGCAGATGTTGGGGATGTAATTCTTTTACACAAACATTCAATTCATTGTTCTCTACCGAACAGATCAAATGATTTTAGAATAAGTGCGGACCTTAGATATAATGTAGCTGGCCAACCTTCTGGAAGAGATCCGCTACCGAATTTCTATGTAAGAAGTAAAAATAAAAAAAATCTCAAAATTCAGAATTTTAAACAATGGTTAGCACTCTGGGAAAAAGCAAAAGAAAAGTGTATTCCACGTAAATATGCTTTTAAATATCCTCTTCCTACTTTTAAAACAAATAAAAGGGATTTGTCTAAACTAATTTAAAATATCAATTATTAATTATGAAAATTTTGATAACTGAATTTATTAATAAGAATAGTTTAGACGACTTAAATAATAATTTTGAAATCAAATTTGATGAAAAGCTCTGGGAAAAAGAAGAGGAACTTTTAGAGATAATTAAAGATTATGATGGTTTAATTGTTAGAAACAAAACTCAGGTTAATAAAAATATTTTATCTAACGCAAAAAATTTAAAATTTATTGGAAGATTGGGTGTTGGTTTGGATAATATTGATACTGAATTTTGTAAAAGCAAAAATATTCATGTCCAACCAGCAACTGGTATGAATGCAGATTCTGTGGCAGAGTATGTAATTTCATCCTCGATGTTTTTGATAAAAAAAATTCCTATGTTTCATAATGGAACGGTCAAAGGTAATTGGCCTAGAACTACAATTAAATCTGCTGAAATAAATGGAAAATGTATTGGAATAGTAGGTTTTGGTACCATCGGCAGAAAGGTTGCAGACTATAGTTTGAAAAATGGCCTAAGTGTTTTGGCTTATGATCCTTACATTAAAAAATTAGATGATAATGAGAAAAATTATAAATTATCTTCATTAGAAAATGTATTTAAAGATGCAGATATTATTTCTTTACACTTACCATTAACCGAAGAGACAAAAAATCTAATAAACAAGTCTTCATTCTCTAAAATGCAAAAACAGCCAATAATAATTAATACTTCAAGAGGTAGTGTTGTAAATGAGAATGATCTTATAGATGCTTATGATCAAAATCTAATTTCAGGATTTGCATTAGATGTTTTTGAAAATGAACCTATTAAAAAAGATTTATACGAAAGAATAACATCTGAAATGAATTGTATTTTAACACCTCATATTTCAGGTGTCACAACAGAGTCAAATATAAGAGTTAGTAATTTTATAGTTAAAAAAGCGATAGATTTTTTTAAGTAATTATCTCGTTTAACTTAACTACTCTTCCAAGTTTAATTGATGTCTCAGCAGCTTCTCCAACAGCAACTGCAATTAACCCATCATTCAAAGATACCTCTGGCTTTAATTTATTTTTTACTGCATTTATAAAGGCTAAATGTTCATAATAAGTTGAACCATGATGATGTCCTGCTTCAAGTATTTTTGGATCCACACTAACACTTTCTTGTTTAGTTTTTCCGTCTCTCATACCAATTCTTACATCAGAAGTAGTTTTCCCAGACTCGTTTGAAGGAACTGAAGTTTCAATTTTACCAATATTTCCTGTTGCAGTTAACTCTTCTTGCATTTCAGAATTTTCGGCAAACATACAAAGCTCAAGCATACTTCTTGAGCCATTCTCAAAATTAACAATTACATAAGCGTTATCAATAATATCTGGTTTTTTACCATCATACTCTTCATCTAAATGATTTACATCTTGTCCCCCACTCGCATAAACACTTACGGGCTCACTCTTAACAATAAAACGCATCAAATCAAAAAAATGACAACACTTTTCAACTAAAGTTCCTCCGGTATTTTTTTCAAATCTGTTCCAATCATTTACTTTTTTTAAGAAAGGAAATCTGTGTTCTCTTATTGTTAATGTTTTTAGGTCACCAATTGTTTTGTTGTGAATTTCTTTGATAAATTTTGAAACAGGAGGCATGTACCTATATTCCATTGCAGTCCAAAAAACTGAAGGGTAATTTTTAGTAAGTTTTTCTATTTCTAAACAATCTTTTGTCTTAGTGCACAAAGGTTTTTCAACCAATATATGTTTCTTGGATTTAATTACATCTTTTAAAATTTGAATATGAGTAAAATTAGGAGATGAAATTATATAAACATCAACTAAATTTTCTTTGATTAGATCTTGATGATTTTTAAAGCAAATAACTTCTGATTTGAGTAATTCTTGGCACTGTTTCAAAGACTCTTCGTGAGGATCTGAAAGAGCAACTACTTGAGCTTCATCTATTAAAGATAAATTTAAAATATGTTCTCGAGCCATTGTGCCAGCTCCAATTATTCCATATTTAATTTTTTCCATATTTATTATTTATCAGTTTAATTAAATAAGTTTAATCAATTGTTAATCCACTTGGTACTTTTTCTGGTTTACCGAGGGGTCTTTGATTTCCACTTTTTCCAGTTAGAGATTGTAAAAAAGATACCAATTGATCAATTTCTTTTTCACTTAAATCTATTGGTTTAATGTCTATACTCGAAATAATTCTATCCTGTTCTCTTTTGTCAGAAAAAGTTACAAAATCTATTTGCTCTAACCATGGAGCACTAGGTAAATTTGCATATTTAGGTTTCCAATTTTTATTCATAGCTACTGGATTTAAATGATGTTTAATTATTCCTTTAAGTGTTGGATAAGCACCATTATGACCATAAGGTGCAGTTAAAGAAACATTTCTTAGCGCAGGTGTTTTAAATTTATACATATCGTCTACATCATCTGTTTCAACCATCCTTCCAACATCACGTGCATTTAAATATTCATCAAATGGAGAGTCAAAAGAGGTCCATTCATGAATTTCAAAAGCTGCAATTGAATTTACTATATGTGTAATATTTATATCTAAAGCATTATCAACATCCTCAAATGCATGTTTAAACATTTCAACATACTCTGGAATTCCTCTTATTCTATGAGTGATTACAGGCCAAACTCTATCTATTCTCATACTGTCTTTACCAACTTTCGAAACAAGTCCTATAATTTCATTTTCACCTGGATTTCCAGCCATTTCAAATTGTCTTGTCATTGGAAATAAAGCTTGTACCGCAACTATATTATCAAGCCCTTTTGGAAGTAGTTCTTGCGCTGGGGTATTAAAACCATTGCCAAATATATCAGATTTAGTCACTCTACCGTCATGAAGCAATGTTGTAATATCTTTAAATCCTAAATTCCATAATGCTAAAGCATTCCTAGGAATACGTTTTTTAATTTTATCATCCCCTGTTCCAGCTGTTCTTTCTAATCCAATACCATGTCCTCCTTCACCAATTCCTAATGAAAGTCCATCTGAACCACCTAGATCATGACTATGGCAGGTTGCGCAAGCAATGTTTCGATTTGCAGATAAAATTTTATCATGAAATAAAAGTCTTCCAATTTTAACTTTTTCTACATCAACTTCATGAAAATCTTCGCTCTTTAATGGTTTTGGTAAATCAATTGCGTAAGATTTATTTACTGAAATTAAAAATGGAATTATAAATATTATTATTTTTAAATGATTAAATATCTTTTTATACTGTTGTTTCTTCCATCCATAGTTTTTGCAGAAATAGAAAATGCTAGAGATTTGATGGAAGAAGGAAAATTTAAGGAAGCTATGGAAGAGCTTATGCCAGCAGCTAGATCGGGTAATGCAGATGCTGAAGAGCTTATTGGAATTATGTACGCTATGGGTCTTGGTGTTGAAAGAGATGATGTTAGAGCTTTTGAATGGTATCTCAGATCTTCTATGAAAGGTCATCCTGGCGCTCAATCTGGTGTTGGATGGTATTACGAAATTGGTAGAGGGCTTCCTGCTCCCGATCTTGTTAGAGCTTATATGTGGTATGGTTTGTCTGCTATTGGTGGAGACCCTGATGCTGCAATTTCTCAGGAAGAAGTTATTAAAAAAATGACTCCTGAACAAATTGAAAAAGCTCATATTCTCATAAAAGATTATAAATCTTGGATATATCCTTTTAGATAATGAGGCGAACTAAAATCCGCCCCATTATATTAATTTGAAATTACAAATCTTTTTTGTATGCGCTCGATGCTTTTTTCTCTGCTTTAGCTACTGCTTTAGTTAAAGCGTTGAAAATTTCTTTTCCACCTTTAACATTAGCTTTAAACCAATCATACACTGGGCTAGCTTCTTTTTTAAAACTAGCTTTTTGATCAGGCGTAGGAACATATAAATCTCCACCACCTGCTACAAAGTCCTCGTAAGCTTTGATTGATTTTCTCTTAGGAGAAGCAAAAGTTGCTTGCTGCAAAGCATAGAAACCATCTGTCACTACTTTTTTAAGATCTGGTGACATAGATTCATATTTTGCATTGTTCATCCACCATAATGCTCCCATGTATGCATGACCGTCTAAAGTAACGTATTTTAGACCTGCATCAGGAAACTTCATGTTCATAATGTCAGTAATTCCATTTTTAGAACCTTCAACTACACCAGTTTGAAATGATGTAAATAATTCAGGCCATGGAATAGGAGTTGGAGATGCACCTAATGCTCTTACAAGTTCCTGAGGTAAATCAGCTACAACTGTTCTGATTTTTAAACCTTTCATGTCGGACGGATTTGCAATTCTTCTTTTTGTATTAGCAAAATTTCTCCATCCTCCAGTGTTTCCAATTGTCATCAATCTAATTGAATCATTAGAATCTTTTAGAGCCATTTTTCTCATTGTTCTTACAAAATCACCTTGCATTACATCTTCAGCAATTCTGTCATCAGCCATTAGATAAGGTAAATCTAAAACTTGAACATATGGAAATACACCTGCAGCACCTCCAGAAGTAGAAATGTAAATATCTATACTTCCATCAGATACACCTTGTAAACACTCAGCACCTTTTGAACAAAGCTGCGTTCCTACAAATAGTTCTACAGCTATTTTTCCATTTGAAGCTGCTTCTACGTAGTTTTTAAATACTACAGCACCATCATAATCTTCATCTTGATCATTAGAGTTCATTGTCATTCTCAAGTTGTAATCTGCAGCTGAAACAGATGCAGTAAAACTGATTAAGAATAATAATGAAAAAAATGATTTTATTAATTTACTCATAATTATTTCCCTCTCTTTAAATATTTATGTATATAAACTATACTTAAATTGATTTAGAGAGTCTATCGAGTAGTAAAAAAAATATATTTATTTTGCAAAACCAGTAAGCAAAGGAATAGTCATCGAGATTGATGGAAAATAGGTTATTAAGAATATAACTATAGCCTCTACTGCTAAGAATGGCAATATAGCTTTTGCTATTGTTTCAACTCTTTCCCCAGATACAGAAGATGCAACAAATAAAACAAGGCCCATTGGTGGAGTTGCTAAACCAACAGTTAAATTAACAGACATTATAATTGCAAAGTGCACAGGATGAACACCTAGCTCAACAAATACTGGTCCAAGAATTGGTCCCAAGATAATTATCGCTGGACCTGCATCTAAAAACATTCCAACAACAAATAATAAAATATTTATAAGAAATAACAAAACATATGGATTATCAGTTAATCCCAAAACAAATGCAGCAAGATGCTCTGGAGCATGTGATAAACTTACAACTGTTTTAAAAGCCATCGCAGCACCAACTAAAAGAAGAACTACTGAAGATACCATTGCTGCTTTTGTCATAACCTTAGGAACATCTTTCCATTTTAATGATTTCAGAACAAATAGACCTATAAACATTGCATAAGCAGCTGCTACAGCTGATGCTTCAGTTGGTGTAAAAATTCCTCCAAGTATTCCACCTAAAATTATTACAGGTGTCATTAAAGGAAAAAAAGCTTTAAGAGATGCTTTGCCTCTTTGGCTCCAAGTAGTTTTTTTTGTTACAGCAGGAAAATTATATCTCTTAGCCATAAATTTTATTGTGATCATTAAGCTTACGCCAACTAAAATACCAGGAACTATTCCAGCTAAAAATAATGCAGCAACACTCTCACCCATTACATAGGCGTAAATAATCATAATGCCTGATGGAGGAATAATTGGTCCAATTACTGAACTAGCTGCAGTGATAGCTGCTGCAAATTTTTTTGTATATCCTTGTTTTTCCATCGCAGGAATAAGCATTGATCCAATTGCCGATGTATCAGCTACAGCTGAACCTGATAAACCAGCAAACAACATTGAAGTCAGAACATTGACATGAGCTAATCCACCTTTTAAGTGACCCATCATTGCTTGACTAAATTCAACTAATCTGTGAGTTATTCCTCCCCTATTCATTAATTCTCCTGCTAACATAAAAAAGGGTATCGCCATCAGAGGAAAGCTATCTATTCCATTATAAATGTTTCTATAAAGCATAGCTCCATCTCTTGCTTGATCATTTAGCCAAAGTAAAATTCCTGGTGCTGCTAACAGTCCAAAAA
>LUMR01000954.1_pt1 | contig 10310 bp, 12 predicted proteins | sample 730041 | NCBI WGS metagenome assembly LUMR01 (sample SAMN03860258, study PRJNA289734) | marine metagenome | biome: seawater column; feature: ocean; material: water; isolation source: Red Sea water column Station 12 - depth 10m | place: Saudi Arabia: Red Sea | collected 2011-10-15 | depth 10 m | reverse complement strand
TGGTAATTGTGCAGCATGCCATATGCTCTCTGATGCTGGATCGAATGCAATGGTTGGTCCAAATTTAAATGAAATTAGACCTGATATTCAAAGAATTATAATGGCAGTTAGAAACGGTATAGGAGTAATGCCTGCAATGGAGGGTATACTAACTGATGAGGAAATAGAGGCAGTTGCTCATTATACTTCTATAGCTGCAGAACAATAATAAAAATTTTAACTATAATTTTTTATCCAATGCTTTGCTATATCCACTCTTTTGCAAATCCAAATATCCTTAAATTTATGAATATAATTTAAAAATTTTTTAAGTGACTGTATTCTACCAGGCCTTCCAATTAATCTACAATGCAAGCCAACAGACATCATTTTTGGTGAGGTTTTTCCTTCCTCATAAAGAGCATCGAAACTATCTTTTAAATAATTATAAAATTGTTCACCTGAATTAAATCCTTGATTGGTTGCAAACCTCATATCATTGTTATCAAGTGTGTAAGGAACCATTAGTTGTTTTTTATTACCTTTTTTTATCCAGTAAGGAAGATCATCACTGTATGTATCGCTACAGTATAAAAAACTACCATTATCAATTACTAAATCTAAAGTATTTTCGCTACACCTACCTGTGTACCAACCAGCAGGTTGATTACCAAAAATCTTTTTTATAGATTTGACTGCAAGCTCCATATCATTCTTTTCTTTTTTCTTTGATACATTTTGATAGTCAATCCATCTCCACCCATGACTAGCAACTTCATAATTTGCTTTTTTTATAGCCGAACAAACTTCTTTATTTCTTTCCAATGCCATACCAACTCCAAAAATAGTAAGTGGAATTTTCTTTTTATTAAATAGATCATGAATTCTCCAAAACCCTCTTCTTGATCCATATTCATAAATTGATTCCATATTTAAGTGTCGACCTTTAATTGGTTTTGCTCCTATAATTTCTGATAAAAATATTTCTGAAGTTTTATCACCATGAAGAGTACAATTCTCTGCTCCCTCCTCGTAATTAAGCACAAATTGCAAAGCCAACTTAGCATTACCAGGCCACTTTACCTTAACTTTTTTGGAACCATATCCCACCAAATCTCTTGGGTATTTTTTTTTCATTTTTTCAAAATAATTTTATCTTTTTTAAATTTATAAATAACAAGATTGTTTCCTTTTCCTTTTCTATCAACAATTAGAAAATTCATATTTTTCATAGAAATCAACGGAAAGTGCCAAATACCAGCATTGTAATTAACCCCAGTTTGTTTTGGGACTAAAAAGGATTGGATTTTATTTACATCTGGTTTATCTCCTTTTGGTGCTACAAATACTAAAAATTTTGTATCTTCCATTGGTATAAAGGCTTGGCTTCCTAAAGGATGTTTTTCCATCATATCAATTTTCATAGGAAACCTTCTTTTTTTTGCTTTAAAAATACTAACAATTGCTTTCCCTTTGTTTTTAGATGCATCTACGTTTATCAAATTATCAAATCTTTTTGCATACCCATCATTAATATTTATAGGATTTTTTTTTGACGTATCTATTAATTGACCAAATTTAGAAAAATTTTTTTTAGTAATTTTTTTTGCTTTTATTATTTTCATCTCACAAAATTTCCAAATGCCCTTATTCTTGAAATTCCACCGTCTGGATAGATATTTATTCTAAGATAATTTTCCTTACTTCTCTTAATTAAGAATTTTTTAAAAATATGTTTCTTGTGAGCTGACAGTTTTGACTTATTTAAAATAAACTTCCAATTTTTTGAATTATTGACAATTGATTTATTGGACAGATCTTTTGAAATGCTTGCAGTTTGAATTGAACAACTATCGGGATAGTTTCCTTTAAAATGATGGGTATCTATCTCTAGTTTTTTTATTAATCCTGGTTTTCCAAATTTTATTATAAGCCAATCAAAGTTTTTTCCTCTACTTCTTCTTGTTTCCCAACCATCTCCCATATTTTTTCCTTTACCAGGTGCTATGATATTTTCAGCCCTGCCGAAATGTTCATTATTACAACCAATAATTGAAGCGCCATTTAAAACAGATGTAAGGTTGATAGTTTTGTTATTTAAAAAGTTTTTCTCCATTTCAATTTTTCCATAAAGCCTTAGTCTTGCAACTCCACCATCTGGAAAAATGTCCAGGTTTACCAAGTTTTAAAATTAAATAATCAAAACCTTTTGATCTTCTTCTCCTTGTTTCCCATCCATCCATCCATTTACCATGTTTGTCAAATAGTCCATCTTTAAAAACTGGAGTTTCGATGTTTAATATTCTATGAGCAGCTGCAAAAAAATCGTCAGTCTTAAATATAACTTTAGATCCAATTCTTGGATCCGCTAAGTTAATCATTTTTGCACTTATAAATTTTTTCATTTTTTGTTTATTTCATTCAAACGAAAGGTTGCGATTTTTTTTACTTGTTTTTTTGCTTCAAGGAATTCACTTTCTACATCACTTTGTATTCTTTGTCTAAAATTATTCAAAATTTCATTTTTATCTTTACCTTTTACGGCAATTATAAAAGGAAAATTAAACTTTTTTTTATATTCTGCATTTAATTTTTTAAATTCCTCATATTCATCATTAGAACATTGGTTTAATTTTGCAGAGGCTTGTTCTGATATAGATTCAGAGGTCATTTTTTTTGCTACAGCAAGCTCAGGATGAGCATTTAAAATCTCTAAAATTTTATTTTTTTCGTAATTTTCATAAATATCAAGCATTTTAAACACAATATCTTCAAAGTTTTTAAATGGTTTTAACTCAAAAGCTTCCATAGCAACTGACTCAGTTTTTTCAAAAACATTAGGTATCCTAGTTGAGTTGTTTTATATTAATAATTCAGAACGAAAAAAATTAACGTCAACAAAACTCAATGACGATGGTAGAGCTAATTCACCATTAGCTGAGGGAGATATTTTTGTTAAGGGTAAATATGAATTAGTTTTTCATATTGGTGATTATTTTAAAAATACATCTGCAGCTAGCGATGTTCCATTCTTGGATGATGTTATTATCAGATTTGGTATTTCAGATCCCTCACAGCATTATCATGTTCCTTTACTTGTTTCACCTTGGAGTTATTCTACTTATAGAGGTAGTTAAGTGATATCGAGCTCTGTTAAATTTTTATTAAATGATAAGCTTATAGTAATCAATAATCCTGATCCAAATCAAACCATACTTAATTATATTAGAACCGAATTAAAAAAGACTGGAACCAAAGAAGGATGTTCAGAGGGTGGTTGTGGCGCGTGTACAATTGTTTTAGGTGAATTAGTCGATAATAAGATTATATATAAAGCAATTAATTCCTGTATTTCATTTGTTCCATCATTAAATGGTAAACAACTTTTAATTGTAGAAGATTTGGTTTCCAAAGATGGCAAACTTCACCCTGTACAAGATGCGATGGTAAAATTTCATGGTTCCCAATGCGGTTTCTGTACACCAGGATTTGTTATGGCTTTATTTTCAATGTTTAAAAATAACAAAAATCTTAATAATGAATTAATAACAGATTCTATATCAGGTAATTTATGTCGTTGCACTGGATATAGACCTATAATAGATGCTGCAAAAAGTTTAGACAAGAAAAACAGGAATGATCAATTTAGTAAAAATAATAATAAAGTTATTCAATTATTAAAAAAAATTAAACCAAAAAATATTTATATTAAAAAAGATGATAAAATTTATTTTTCACCAAAGAACATTAAGGATTTAAAAAATATAATTAAAAAATACTCTAATTTTAGTTTTCTTGCAGGTGGAACAGACTTATCTTTAAAAGTTACAAAAGAAAGAAAAGAAATTCCTTTTATAATTGATTTAAAAGAAATAAAAGAATTAAACTTTATAAAAGTAAATAAAAATTACCTTGAGGTTGGCGCCTCTACACCTTTAATAAAATTTGAAAAAGAAATTAAAAAACATTATCCAGATTTTTATTTAGTTCTTAAAAGATATGGTTCTGTTCAAATTCGAAATGTAGGAACTATAGGTGGTAACATTGCAACAGCATCTCCGATAGGTGATACATTACCAATTTTGTTATCTTTAAATGCAGAAATTTTAATTGAAAGCTTCAATCAAAGAAAAGTTATTCCTATAAATAATTTTTTCCTTGATTATAGAAAAACTAAATTAAAAAAGAATGAATTTATTCACTCAATAAAAATACCATTATTTAAGAAAAATATTTTTAAAGCATTTAAAATATCAAAAAGATTTGATGATGATATTTCATCTGTTTGTGGATCTTTTAATTTTGAAATTGATAAAAATAAAATTAAAGAGGTTTTTATTGCTTTTGGAGGTATGGCAGCTGTACCAAAAAGAGCTAAAGCCTGTGAGAAAATTCTTAAGAATAAACCTCTTAATTTAAGTACTTTTAATCAAGCCAAAAATTATCTTGATAAAGACCTAAGTCCTATAGGGGATATGAGAGCAAGTAAAGAATATAGACTAGAGATAGCAAAAAATTTATTGATGAAATGTTTCGTAGAAATAGATTCTAATAAGCTAACAAGAGTTAATTAAATGAGCAAAGAGAACTATATTAATGATGTAAGACCACATGATAGTGCTTATAAGCATGTAAGTGGATACGCTGAATACACTGACGACATTAATGAACCAAAAAATACAATTTATGGTGCTATTGGTTTAAGTAAAAAAGCTCATGCAATAATCAAAAAAATAGACTTAAGTGATGTAAAAAAAAGTGAAGGGGTGATATCAGTAGTCACTCAAAGTGATATCCCAGGAAGGAACGATGTAGGCCCTGTTTTTGATGGTGATCCAATATTTCCAGATAAAAAAGTTGAGTTTTTTGGTCAACCATTGTTTGCTGTAGCTGCCACAACTACTGAACTTGCAAGAAAAGCAGTATTAAAGGCAAAAATCACTTATAAAGATTTAAAACCAGTTATCACAATAAAAGATGCTTTAAATAAAAAACAGTTTTTATTTAAGCCTAGAAAAATTAAAAAAGGAAACCCTTCTAAGAAAATTAAAAATTCAAAATATAATTTGAAAGGAAACTTTACAACCGGAAGTCAAGAACACTTTTATTTAGAGGGTCAGGCAGCGTTTGTTATACCTAAAGAAGATGATAATTTTTTAGTTTACAGTTCAACACAACATCCTTCTGAGACACAACAATTAATTGCAAAAATGTTTAATCAGAAAAGTAATTCTATAAATGTTGAAGTAAGAAGAATTGGAGGTGGATTTGGAGGGAAAGAGACAAATTTTATGACTGCATGTATTTGTGCGTTGTTGGCAAAAAAAACAGGTCAGCCTGTGAAATTAAGACTAGATAGAGATGATGATATAATTTTGACTGGTAAAAGGCATGAATTTTTATCTGAATACGAAGTTGGATTTAATGATGAAGGAATTATTGAAGGATTAAAAATTAACTTATCATCAAATTGTGGAATGTCGCCTGATTTATCAGCAGCAATAAATGAAAGAGCTCTTCTTCATATAGACAATGCGTATTACATATCAGATATCGAGGTAACAAATAATTTATGCAAGACAAATATTCCAACTTCAACTGCATTTAGAGGCTTTGGTGGAAATCAAGGAATGATGGCTATAGAAAATGTTATTGATAATATTTCAAGGTATTTAAAAATAGATCCTATTCAAGTTCGAAAGAAAAATTTTTATCAAAAAGATAAAAAAAATATAACTCACTATGGAATGACTATTGAAGACAATGTGATTAATGAAATATTTAAAAATTTAGAAAATAAATCTAATTATAAGAAAAGATATTCAGATATAAAAAAGTTCAATGAAAAAAATAAATTTAAAAAGAAGGGTATAGCTATTACACCAGTAAAATTTGGGATTTCATTTACAACAATTCATTTAAATCAAGCTGGTGCTTTAGTGCATATTTATACAGATGGAAGTGTGTACTTGAACCATGGTGGTATAGAAATGGGTCAAGGGACTCATACAAAAATAGCTCAACTAGTGGCCAATTCCTTGGGATTACCATATAATTTAGTACATATTTCATCAACAAATACAGCTAAGGTTCCAAATACTTCAGCTAGCGCTGCATCTTCAACCACAGACCTTAATGGTGCTGCAGCATTAAATGCAGTAGCAAAAATTAAATTAAATTTAGAAAAATTTATTAAAAAAAAATATAAAATTTACAACCAGGAAGCAACTTATAAGGATCAATATATAATATTTGGAAACAGACAATTTGAATTTAAAAGTATTATTAAAGAAGCATATTTAAATAGAATTTCTCTTTCATCCTCAGGTTTTTATTCAACGCCAAAAATAAACTTTGATAAAAAAAAATTTAGAGGAAGACCATTTTATTATTTTTGTTATGGTGCAGCTGTTTCAGAAGTAACTATAGATACACTGACAGGTGAAAATATCCTAGAAAGAGTTGATATTTTGCATGATGCAGGAAAACCAATAAATCCTGCACTTGAATTAGGTCAGATCGAAGGGGGTTTTGTTCAAGGACAAGGTTGGTTAACTATTGAAGAACTAAATTGGAAATCAAATGGTCAGATTACAACTTTCTCTCCATCAACGTATAAAATTCCTGCTGTAAGTGATATTCCAAAAAAATTTAATGTAGAAATTTTTAAAGATGGAATAAATAAAGAAAAAGTTGTTAATAAAGCAAAGACAACAGGTGAACCTCCTCTAATGTTAGCCATGAGCGTTTTTTATGCAATTAAAGATGCAGTTGCATCAGTTGGAAATTATTGCCTTGCACCAGAACTTAATGCCCCAGCAACACCTGAAAGAATTTTAATGAGTATTAACAAAATTAAAAATAAAATAAAAAAAAAAAATGGAAGATAAAAAAAAATTTATGGCAAAAGCCATTGAACTTTCAATAAAAAGTGCGAATACTATAGGTGGTCCATTTGGAAGTGTTATAGAGAAATAGTAGCAATTCGAGAAGCCTGTAAAAATTTAAATACTTTTGATCTTTCTGGATGTGAGATTTATACATCTTGTGAACCTTGCCCGATGTGTCTCTCAGCAATTTATTGGTCAAGATTAGATAAAATATATTATGCAAACACTAGAGAAGATGCAAAAAATATAGATTTTGATGACTCTTTTATTTATACAGAAATTCCAAAAAAAATTGATGATAGAAAAATTAAAATGGTACAAATGCTTAGAGAAGAAGCTTTAAAAGCTTTTGAAATTTGGGATAAAAAAGTAGATAAAATAAAATACTGATGGAATTTTTACCTTATACAATTAAATGGTTAGAAGTTATTCTAAGATGGGGCCATGTAGTATTTGCAATATTATGGGTAGGTAACAGTTTTTTATTTAATTACTTAGACAATAATTTAAATAAAAATATAACAAGCAATGATGTCGATGGAGAAGGATATCTGATGCATTCTGGTTTTTTTTATAAACTTTCAAGGTTAAAAACCTCACCACCACAGGATTATTTAAATAGATTAGTAATTTTTAAATGGCAAAGTTACCTAACTTTTGTAACAGGAATGTTGCTCTTAGTTGTAATTTATTATTATAATGCTGGTGTATTAATGGTTGATAAACGTATCCTGTTAATGCCTCCTAGTTACGCCATTATTATCTCACTTTTATCATTAATTATTTTTTGGTTTATATATGATCTATTGTGTAAATCGAAATTGATTGAAAATAACGTATTATTTATATCTACAGCAATCATTTTATTAGCAGCCGTTTCCTTTGGTTTAACAAAATTGTTTGGACCAAAATTTGCAATTTTAAGTGTTGGACTAATTATAGGAACCAATATGTTTGGTAATGTTTTTACAGTTATTATACCCAATCAAATGAACATCATCACCAGTAGTAAAAGAGGTGAAAAATTTGATATGAGTTTATCTCTAGCAGCTAAACAGAGATCAATTCATAATAATTATTCCACTTTTTTAGTATTGTTTATAATGCTTTCTGGACACTCAAGTTTCTTAGTTTATCATCAGTATAATTGGTTAATATTATGTGCATTAGCAGTTATTACTGGAGTAGCACGACATTATTTTAATTTAAGAGGAAGAAACATTCATAGGTTGTATATTTTAATATCTTCAATAATTGCACTTATCGTTCTTGCAGTTTTAGTTTTATTATTTAAATAAATAGATATTAAAAAATTATGACAGAAAAAATGATTGTCAGTTGGGATGAGTACAACCAGACTGTTGAAAAGTTAGCAATCCAAATTGATGAAAGTGGATATAAACCAACAATACTGATTGGCATCATGCGTGGCGCAGCACCAATGATAGACGTATTAAGCAGAATATTTAAATTAAAATGTGCATATCTTGCAGTTGAATCTTACAGTGGTAAAGGAGTGGAGGATGAGCAGGGTGATATTGTGTTCTCAAGGGAAATGAGTTCTATCGCACCTAATATGGGTGGTAAAATACTTTTATGTGATGATTTATCTGATACAGGAATAACTTTCAATAAAAGTATAGATTGGTTAAAAAAATATGAACCGATAAAAGATAAAATAGAAGATATTAAAACTGCCACGTTGTTTAAAAAAAAGAAATCAACATTTGAGCCAGATTTTTGTGCAAAAAAACTTCCTGATAATCCTTGGATTGTGCAGCCCTTCGAAATTTATGAAGAATTAAGAATTGAAGAAATTAAAAAAAAACATCAAATATAAAAAAGGCCAGTTAAAAAACCGGCCTTTTAAATTTTTATAAGTTTAAGAGCTTACTTCGGTATATCTCCTTCAACACCTTTAACATAAGTCATCATACCTGCTAGCATACCATCATCTGCAGTTTTCCCTTCTGCAACCATTAAATTTCCTTTTTGGTCATAAATTGGTCCAGTGAAAGAATGAACTTTACCAGATGCTAAATCTGCTTGAAGTTTTTTAACTTTTGCTTGTAGGTCACTAGGCATTTGAGAATCTAAACCTGAGATTACTACCATACCATCACCTATACCGTGCCATGTATCTTTTTGACTCCATGTACCATTTGCAACAGCTTTAACTCTATCGACATAATATGGTCCCCAGTTATTCTCAACTGAAGTTAATACAGCCTTTGGTGCAAACTTATCTAGCTGTACTATCTGTATGTTGAGCAATTACATCAGCACCTTGATCAATTAAAGCTTTTGCTGCTTCTGCTTCTTTACCTGGATCGTACCAAGTGAAAGCCCAAACAATTTTAGTTTTAATATTTGGATTAACTTTTTGAGCTGCTAAAGTAAATGAATTGATACCTCTTATTACTTCAGGTATTGGAAAAGACGCTACATAACCAATCACATTAGATTTTGTCATAGTCCCAGCAATTGTTCCCAAAATAGTTCTACCTTCATAGAATCTAGCAGCGTAAGTCGAAACATTTGGATGTTCTCTTTTATATCCAGTAGCATGTTCAAATTTTACATTTGGAAACTCTTTTGCAACTTTGTTAGTAGGATTCATATATCCAAAACTAGTTGTAAAGATAATGTCATGACCAGAGTTAGCTAACTGTCTAAGAACCCTCTCAGCATCGGCACTTTCTGGAACGCCTTCTACGTATGTTGTTTTAAATCCGGCAGCTTCAACAGCCTTTCTACCTACATCAGGCGGATAAGTCCACCCATGGTCACCAGTAGTTGGACCAATATAAACAAATGCTGCTTTAACATCTTTGGCAACTGCAGCTACAGTTAATGTAAATAATAAAACTAAAGAAGAGACGAAAGAACGAATTAAAAATTTATGCATAAATTTATTTCCCCTTTTGATTTTTTAATTATTTAAATTTAAATTAAATTATCTAAAAAAAAATGATTATTTTTAAATTAATTGTCTTTATGAAAAGATTTCCCCAATGAACTAGGAGTACTTAGTCTTATTTTTCTACTATCACGAGAAATTACAACTAAAACTATTATTGTAACGATGTAAGGTAGAGCTGTTAAAAATTGCACAGGAATTCTTACTCCAATTGCTTGCATATGAAACTGAATGATTGTTAGCCCACCAAAAATCATAGCACCAATCAATATTTTAATTGGGTTCCATGTTGAGAAAACCACTAGAGCTAATGCGATCCAACCTCTTCCGCCTGTCATATTTTCAATCCACTGTGGAGTATAAATCATTGATAAATATGCACCAGCAAGTCCACTCATTGCACCTCCGTAAAGAATACATAAGTAACGAACTAACCTTACTTTTATTCCTTGATTAGATGCTGAAACAGGAGAGTCTCCCACAGCTCTTACTATTAATCCTATTTTTGTTTTTTTTAAAAA
>LUMR01000320.1_pt2 | contig 10377 bp, 9 predicted proteins | sample 730041 | NCBI WGS metagenome assembly LUMR01 (sample SAMN03860258, study PRJNA289734) | marine metagenome | biome: seawater column; feature: ocean; material: water; isolation source: Red Sea water column Station 12 - depth 10m | place: Saudi Arabia: Red Sea | collected 2011-10-15 | depth 10 m | reverse complement strand
ACATCTGGAGCCCACATATGAAAAGGAACAGCAGAAATCTTAAAGGCTAGTCCCACTAAAATAAATACGATACCAAATGTCAAAGCATACTCATTTGAATTTAATTGATCAGCTATTACATTAAAATTGGTAGAGCCAGTAAATCCATATATTAAAGAGCAACCATAGAGTAATAAACCAGAGGATAGAGCACTTAAAACAAAATATTTAAGTCCCGCTTCAGAAGATTTGATTTCATCTCTATTGAATGTAGCTAAAACATATAAGGCCAACGACTGAAGCTCAAGGCCCATATAAAATACAATTAAGTCATTAGAATTAATCATAACCATCATTCCTAATACAGAACTTAAAATTAATATTGGATACTCAATCTTAAAGATTTGAAAAGTTTTAAGATAGTTCGAAGAAATGATTAGGACTAAGAAAGCAGCTAATAAAGTGATTATCTTCATTAAAGAAGATAAATAATCAATAATAATACTATTATTAAATAATTTTGTTTCGTTAATACCAATTGTTTCATTAAAAGTAATAACAGCGGTTACAATCAAAACAGCTAAAGAAAGACTCTGAACAAGTCTTGAGCTATTTTTTTTAAAAACACCTAATATTAATAAAAACATTATCGACAAAGATAAAAATATTTCGGGTAATACTAATTGTAAATTTTCCATTATGTTTTACTTGCTAATTTAAAATTATATTGATCAATTAAATCTGAGATAGAAACCTCAATTGTGTTAATTAGAGGATCTGGATAAAATCCAAAAAATAGAGTTGGTACAGCTAAACAAGATAAAATAAATAACTCAGATCTATTTAAATCAAACATCTGTTTCAAATCTGTATTTATTAATTTTCCAAAAACTACTCTTTTGTATAACCAAAGCATATATGCAGCACCAATAATTACCCCTAAGCTAGCAATCACAGCTACTAAAAAATTATCCTTAAATGCGCCCATCAAAATTAAAAACTCCCCAACAAAACCACTTGTTCCAGGTAGGCCTAGAGCTGCTAAAGTAAATAACATAAACAAAATAGAATATTTTGGAATAATACTCACGATTCCACCATAGGTATTTATAAGTCTTGAATGCATTCTGTCATAAACAACACCTACACATAAAAAAAGTGCTGCAGAAACTAGTCCATGACTGATCATCTGAATAATACTTCCCTCAATACCTTGTTGCTGAATAGTAAAAATTCCTAAAGTAACATAACCCATATGGGCAACTGATGAATAAGCAATTAGCTTTTTCATATCTTCCTGCATTAAAGCTATGAAAGAAGTAAAAATAATCGCAATTACACTGAGTGTGTAAATCAATGGGGTGAAGATTTCTGATGCTGCCGGAAATAATCCAAGAGAAAATCTTATAAAACCATAACCTGCCATTTTTAATAATATAGCTGCTAATAAAACAGATCCTGCTGTTGGTGCTTCAACATGAGCATCTGGTAACCATGTATGAACTGGCCACATAGGAGTTTTAACTGCAAAAGAGCTAAAAAAAGCTAACCATAAAAGATTTTGATACTTTATATCAATTCCAGAATTATAAAGTTCAACTACATCTGTAGTTCCATTCAGCCAATAAATTGTAATTATAGCTACTAACATTAAAACTGAACCAAGCAAGGTATACAAAAAAAATTTAAATGCTGAATAAACTCTTCTGGCACCACCCCAGATACCAATAATCAAAAACATGGGAATTAAACCTGCCTCAAAAAATAAATAAAAAATAACAAGGTCTAAAGAGCAGAATACACCGATCATAAAAGACTCCATGATAAGTACAGCTATCAAAAATTCACTTAGTCTCTCTTTGATTGAATTATTTACCGATACAATACAAAGGGGTGTAATAAATGTTGTGAGTAAAATAAACAAAATTGAAATACCATCAACACCTACCTTGTAATTTATTAAATCTTTAATCCAAATTCTTTCCTCAACAAATTGAAACTCAGAAGTTGTTGGATCAAATAATATCCATAGATAAATTGATAAAAAAAAATTTACTGCTGAAGTAAATAAAGCAACATATTTTCCAGTAAAATTATTTTTTTTATCACTTTTGGTAAAAAATAAGAATAAAGCTCCAATTGATGGTAATAAAATCAAAGAGGAAAGAATAGGAAAGTTCATTATTTTACAATTAAGAATGTTAATAAAGCAGAAAAACCAAGTAACATTACAAAAGCATATTGATATATATACCCACTTTGAAATTTATTAGCTTTTACTGAAAATTTTTTGATCATCGACGAAATACCGTCTGGACCAAACCCATCGATAATTTTCAAATCAAAGAACTTCCATAAAAATAAACCTAATTTTTTTGATGGTTTAACAAATAAAACATCATAAAGTTCATCAAAATACCATTTATTTAACAAAAACTGATAAAGCGGTTTATTTATACTAGCTAATCGTTCAGGTAAATTTCTATTTTTAAGGAATAAATAATATGCTAGTGGAATAGATAATATTACCAAAGTTGGAGTAAGTAATAAAAACCATAGTGGTGGGTGATCAGTGCTTAATGGTTTTAGAAAAAATATTGAGTCACGCCAAAAATTATTTAGACCTTCATAACCGATAAATAATTCTTTAAATAAAAATCCTGCAAATATTGCACCAATTGATAATAAAACTAGAGGTATCAACATCACGATAGGAGACTCGTGCGTCTCATCTATCTTAATCTCTTTATTATTATACTCACCATGAAAAGTTTTAAAAATTAATCTCCAAGAATAAATTGATGTAAGAAATGCTGTAAAAATACCTATACCAGCAGCATAATAACCTGTTGTATTTCCTCTCAAATAAGCAAATTCAATTATTGCATCTTTAGAATAAAAACCTGACAAAAATGGAAACCCCGTTAAAGCTAGCGTTCCTATAATCATTAGTGAATAGGTGTATGGAAGTTTTTTCCACACTCCGCCCATATTATTTATATTTTGTTCGTCTTTAAAAGCATGAATAACTGAACCAGATCCTAAAAATAATAGTGCTTTAAAAAACGCGTGAGTGAATAAATGAAACATTGCAACATTATAAGCTCCCACTCCAGTGGCAAAAAACATGTAACCTAATTGGCTACAAGTAGAATACGCAATTATTTTTTTTATATCATTTTGTACCAGAGCTACTGTTGCAGCAAAGAATGCAGTACTCATACCAACAATTGTAATGATATTTAAAGCTAAATCAGAGTATTCATAAATTGGTGAACACCTTACAACTAGAAAAACTCCTGCTGTTACCATAGTGGCGGCATGAATTAAGGCAGAAACAGGTGTTGGTCCTTCCATAGCGTCTGGCAACCAGGTATGAAGTAAAATTTGTGCTGATTTACCCATTGCACCAATGAATAAAAGTAAGCAAATCAAATCTACAGCATTAAATGTGATACCTAAAAATACCAAATTTTTATCTGTAATGTTTGGAATTTCATCAAAAACCTCAGTATAATTTACAGTTCCAAATAAATAAAAAATTAAAAATATTCCTAGAGCAAATCCAAAATCACCCACTCTATTCACTACAAATGCTTTAATTGCAGCTTTGTTTGCTGACTCTTTTTTAAACCAAAATCCTATTAAAAAATACGAACATAAGCCTACACCTTCCCAACCAAAAAATAATTGAATGAAATTATCTGCAGTAACTAACATCAGCATTGCAAATGTAAATAAAGATAAGTAAGCCATAAATCTTGGTTTGTGCGGGTCGTGAGACATGTAACCGATTGAATAAATATGAACTAAGGCAGAAACTGATGTAACAACAACTAACATCACAGCAGATAATGAATCAATTTTCATTGACCAATTTACTTCAAGCGATCCAGAGCTAATCCATGTCGCTATGATGATGTTCTCTTGATATTGATTAACAACAACCTCATACAAAACGAGGACAGAAAAAATTGCTGAAATAGATACCAATAGGCTAGTAATAATTTCTGAACTTCTATCTCCTATTAATTTTCCAAAAAATCCTGAAATAATTGAAGCAATTAATGGTAATGCTATAATTGAAATTTCCATTTTAACCTTTTAGTTTATCTATCTCCTCTACTCGAATAGTTCCAGAGTTTCTAAAATAAACAACTATGATCGCAAGACCAATTGCAGCCTCAGCTGCAGCAACAGTTAGTATAAAGAGGGTAAACACTTGACCAGAAAGATCTCCTAAATAAATTGAAAAAGATACTAAATTAATATTTACAGCTAATAAGATAAGTTCAATACTCATCAAGATTACAATAATATTTTTTCTATTAAGAAATATACCAATTATTCCAATACTAAAAATAACAGCACCTAAAGTTAAATAGTGACCTAAACCTATATCAATCATCTATTTTTACTCCTTTATTAGATGCAACTTCAAGTACTTCCACACCTTCAGTCCTTTCTCTAGATATTTGTTTTAAATAACTTTGTTTTTTAACACCCTCTCTTTGTCTAAAAGTAAGGACTATTGCACCTATCATAGCAATCAAAAGTATCATCCCACTAATTTGAAACACATGTATATAATCAGTGTATAAAACCTGACCTAATGAATGAGTGTTACTAACCCCGTTTTCTAGTGATGATTTTGCAGAATTAAATAAATCAGGCTTATATTTCCATCCACCTATTACAATTATCAATTCAAAAAATATTATTACACTGATTAATAATCCTATAGGGATATGTCTTGAGCTATCTTTTGAAACAAACCACTGATTTTTTTGTTGAGCAACATTAAGCATCATTACGACAAACAAAAATAGCACTGCAACTGCCCCAACATAAACTATCAACATAATCATCCCCAAAAATTCGGCACCAATCATTATGAAGAGGCAAGATATACTTATAAAATCAAGAATTAAAAAAAAAACTGAATGAACTGTGTTTTTAGAAACAGTTACCATTATGGCAGAAACAACTGCAATGACAGAAAAGACATAAAAAAATATTGCATGTGCAATCATAAATTATCTGTATGGATTGTCTGATTTAATATTTGCCGCTAAAACATTTTCCCATCTATCTCCGTTATCTAGGAGCTTTTCTTTTGTATAATAGAGTTCTTCACGAGTTTCAGTTGAAAATTCAAAATTTGGTCCTTGGACAATTGCATCTACAGGACAAGACTCTTCACATAATCCACAATAAATACATTTCATCATATCAATATCATAGCGAGTAGTTTTTCTGCTTCCATCAGCTCTTTCGGCAGATTCAATTGTAATTGCTTGAGCAGGGCAGACAGCTTCACACAATTTACAAGCTATACATCTTTCTTCTCCATTAGGATATCTTCTCAATGCGTGTTCACCTCTATATCTTGGACTAATTTTGCCTTTTTCAAATGGATAATTTATTGTTTTTTTTGATTTGAAAAGTTCCTTAACAGCAATAAAAAGCCCACTGATAAAATCGGTCATTAATATTGTTTTAAAAAATCTTGATATTTTCATTTATATTGTAGGTAAAAGATTAAAGTAAAAAAGATAACTTGCTGTCAAAACAACATAAGTTAAAGATAATGGTAAAAATATTTTCCAACCTAGTCTCATTAGTTGATCATATCTATATCTTGGAACAATCGCTTTGACCAACGCAAAAAGAATAAATAAAAATAAAATTTTGAAAATTAACCAAAGAGCGCCAGGTATTAAATTAAAAGGATAAAGATCGATCGGAGATAACCAGCCTCCTAAAAATAAAATTGACCCTAGTGCACACATTAACAAAATATTTGCATACTCTCCCAACCAAAACATTGCATACATCATCCCAGAATATTCTGTTTGGTAACCCGCAACTAATTCAGCCTCTGCTTCTGGTAAATCAAAAGGTGGTCTATTTGTTTCAGCTAAAGCTGATATAAAAAAAATTACAAACATTGGAAATAATGGTATTACAAACCACATTTCTTTTTGAGCAACTACAATATCATTCAAGTTTAGAGATCCAACGCATAATAAGACATTAATTATAATGATACCAATCGATACTTCATAAGATACCATTTGTGCAGCAGATCTAATTGCTCCTAAAAAAGGATATTTTGAATTCGATGCCCATCCACCCATTATTATCCCATACACACCCAATGATGAGACAGCAAAAATATATAAAATTCCAACATTTATATCTGCTAATACTTGTTCAACTCCAAAAGGAATTACAGCCCATGCTATTAGAGCTAGAGTCATTGTTATTATTGGAGCAAGAATAAAAATTACTTTGTTTGAACTAGCAGGTATTATAATTTCCTTGAAAATATATTTTAGGGCATCTGCTAGGGATTGTAATAAGCCAAATGGACCAACAACATTTGGACCTTGTCTTTTTTGAACAAAAGCCCAAACTCTTCGATCCAACCATACGATCATAGCAACTGAAACTAAAACGGGCACTAATAAAAATAAAATTTTGTAACTCTCTTGAAAAATAATATTTAAGTATTCCATGAATTAACCTTCTGTCCCTGTTTTTTTTAAATCAATTTTTGCGTTATTACATTCAAGCATAGTTTTTGATGAACGTGCAATTACATTAGAAAAATAGTAGTCTTTATAATCAACTTTTAAAAATTCATCAGTAAAATCGCTTTCATTTAATTCATGATCTAATTCTGAAGTTTGCTGATCTTTATTCACTTTTAAATAGTTAAACATACTACTTTCGAGTTCATCTTTATCATTAAAAAGTTTTCTATTATTCATAACCTCAGCGAGATCATTAATAATTTGCCAGTCCTCTTTTGCGTCACCTGGGGGGTAAGATGCTTTATAAGCTTTTTGTAATTTACCTTCCAAGTTAGTGTAATGTCCAGATTGTTCAGTATAAGCAGCACCTGGTAAAATTATATCTGCAATTTCTGCACCTCTATCTCCATGACTTCCTTGATAGATAATAAATTCATCTTTCTTTTTAAAATCTAAATTATCTTGGCCAAGTAAAAAAATAATTTCAAATTTATTTTCATGAAGTTCATCTAGAATTTTATTACTTTTATCAATGATATCTAAATCTAGATTTCCAATTGTAGATGCATCCACTGATAATATGTTTATTGGATTCCAATCATTATTCAATTTATTATTCTTGGATAAAAATTTTTTGGATAAATTAAATAAATAACTTGCTGATTTAATTTTAAAAAAAGACTCACCAAATACAATCATTGGTTTTTTTGACTCAATAATTTCTTTTGACAATTCATTATTATTTTCAAATATATCTTTGATAGTTTTTACCTTCCCATTTAAACTTTGATAGTTGTAAGTTAAGTCTCCAAGATCGTTTAAAGAGATAACTCTAGTATTATTACTTAAATATGCTTTTCGAATTCTCGCATTAATCATTGTTGCTTCAAATCTAGGATTTGTGCCTATCAACAAAATTAAATCTGCTTCTTCAATTCCATTTATCGATGAATTGAATAAATAATTTTCTCTTTTAGAATTGTCTATAAATCTTTTTGAAGATCTAAAATCATATTTTTTCGTATCAATTGTTCTTTCTAAAAATTCTTTGAAAATAAAACTTGTCTCCATATTTGTTAGATCACCAACAAATCCACAAATTTTATCTTTATTTGCATTTTCTATTTTTGATTTGATGATTTTGTAAACCTCGTCCCAAGAGGCTTTTTCAAATTTATTATTGTACTTTATATACGGAGTGTCTAATCTTTGATTTAATAATCCATCACAAGCATATCTTGTTTTATCTGAAATCCACTCTTCATTTATATCCTCATTTATAACAGGCAAAACTCTTTTCACTTCCCAGTCATAGGTATCAACTCGAATATTTGAACCAACTGCATCCATTACATCAATTGTCTGCGTTTTTTTTAATTCCCATGGTCTTGCTTCAAAAACATAAGGCTTAGATGTTAGAGCTCCTACAGGACAAAGATCAATTACGTTTCCTGACAATTCTGATTGAACTGATTGCTCTAAATATGTAGTAATTTGCATATCCTCACCCCTTCCAATTGCACCTAATTCAGGAACTCCAGCTATCTCGGTTGCAAATCTCACACACCTTGTACAATGAATACATCTTGTCACTGGACAATCCAACGGATGATTTGCTAATAAAAACTCCATCACACCTTTCCTTGATTTCTCTATTTTTGGAGTATTAGTTTTTATAACCATTCCATCTGCAGCGGGCATTGCACATGAGGCTATTGGTTTTGGAGATTTTTCCATTTCAACTAAACACATTCTGCAGTTACCAGCTATTGATAATTTTTCGTGATAACAAAATCTTGGTATTTCTGCGCCTGCTTTTTCACAAGCTTGAAGAACAGTCAACCCTTCCTCAACCTCTACTTCAATATCATTAACTTTTAATTTAAGCATTTTTATCCAATAAGTGTTGATCTACCAAATAAGGTATATTTTTATTTTCTTTTACAATTGGATCAAATTTATTTCTTTTTTTAATTTCATCTTTGAAATGTCTTAATAAACCTTGAACTGGCCAAGAAGAACCCTCGCCAAATGCACAAATCGTATGACCTTCTATTTGTTTTGTAACATCACCCAACATGTCTATCTCATCTTTGGACGCTTCTCCTTTTGCCATTCTTTCAAGCATTCTCCACATCCAGCCCGAACCTTCTCTACAAGGTGTGCATTGGCCACAACTTTCATGTTTGTAAAATCTCGCTATTCGAGCCATACATTTTATAATGTCTTGATCTTTATTAATCACAACTACACCAGCTGTACCTAATCCACTTTTTTCAGCCATTAATGAGTCGAAGTCCATAGTCAAAGTCTCACATTTATCTTTTGGTATTAATGGCATTGATGATCCACCAGGTATGACAGCTTGTAAATTATCCCAGCCACCTATGACACCACCAGCATGTACTTCAATTAGTTCTTTTAATGGAATGTTCATTTCTTCCTCAACATTACAAGGATTATTTACATTTCCAGATATACAAAAAATTTTGGTACCCGTATTTTTTTCTCTTCCTAAAGATGCAAACCATTTCCCACCTCTTCTTAATATAGTTGGTACAACAGCTATAGTTTCCACATTATTAATTATTGTTGGGCAACCATAAAGTCCAATTAGTGCTGGAAAAGGAGGTTTTAATCTTGGTTGACCTTTTTTTCCCTCAATACTTTCGAGTAATGCAGTTTCTTCTCCACAAATATATGCTCCAGCTCCATAGTGAATATAAATATCCAGATCCCACCCAGTGCCTGCAGCGTTTTTACCTAATAGTTTTTTTTCATAAGCCTCGTCAATTGCCGCTTGTAGCTTTTGTCCGTCTACAAAATATTCACCTCTAATATAAATGTAACAAACATGTGCTTGAATTGCATAAGATGCAATCAAACAACCTTCGATTAATTTATGAGGTTCAAATCTTAAAATATCTCTATCTTTACAAGTGCCTGGCTCAGACTCATCTCCATTGATGACTAAATAATGAGGTCTAGAGCCGACCTCTTTAGGTGCAAAAGACCATTTTAAACCTGTTGGAAAACCTGCACCACCTCTTCCTCTAAGTTGAGAGTCTTTGATTTCATTTATAATCCAGTCTCTGCCCTTATCTGTTATTTCTTTAGTATTAACCCAATCACCTCTTTTTTGAGATGAAGTTAGGTCGGGTCCCAAATCATTGTATAAGTTTTGAAAAATTCTGTCTTGATCCTTAAGCATTTTTTAAATCCATTAATGTTTTTCTATTATTTTCTGGTTCATTATTTATTCTTCCTCTATAGGAGCCAGGTGTTGGTTTTTCTCCATTTAGAATTTTATCTAAAATTTTTAAAGTTTTTTCTTTATCAAGATCTTCATAATAGTCGTCATTAATTTGCATCATCGGTGCATTGACACATGCACCAAGACACTCAACTTCCATCCATGAACAACTTTTATCATTTGAAAGGACTGACTCATCCTCTGAAATTTTTTCTTTACATGCCTCGACTAATTTGTTTGCGCCTCTTATCATGCATGGGGTTGTGGTACACACTTGAACAAAATATTTACCCACTGGGGATAGATTATACATGCTATAGAAAGTAGCAACTTCATATACTTTTATGTATGGCATATTTAAAAATTTTGCGATGTATTTCATTGCAGCTAAAGGTATCCAGTTTTCATTTTGTTTTTGAGCAATATATAATAATGCCATCACAGCACTTTGTTGTTTACCTTCTGGATATTTGGCAACAATATTTTTTGCTGCCTCTAATGAAGAAGGGTTAAATTCAAAATTTTCAGGTTGGTTTTTTGCAGGTCTTCTTAAACTCATCTATCAACCTCCCCAAAAACTATATCAAGTGAACCAAGAACAGCAGG
>LUMR01000315.1_pt1 | contig 10434 bp, 10 predicted proteins | sample 730041 | NCBI WGS metagenome assembly LUMR01 (sample SAMN03860258, study PRJNA289734) | marine metagenome | biome: seawater column; feature: ocean; material: water; isolation source: Red Sea water column Station 12 - depth 10m | place: Saudi Arabia: Red Sea | collected 2011-10-15 | depth 10 m | reverse complement strand
TACTAAATTTGAAAATTTAAAAGTTGATGGGGGTATGGTTGATAACAATTTATTAATGCAGTTTCAATCTGATATTTTGGGTATGTCTATACATTCACAAGAAATAAATGAAATCACAGCTTTAGGTGTTGGTGCCGCAAGTTTTTTACATATAAACAAAATGCCTTTTGAGAATATGAAAGATTTTATTACTCAGTCTGAAACTTGGAACCCTAACATAGATTCAAAGCTCAGAGATCATTATTTAAATAAGTGGAATAAAGCTATCAGTAAAGCAAAACAGTGGACATAACTAAAGTATTAATTTATGTCTATGTAATATTTTTTATTGGTGCAGGCGTAAATCATTTTCTGAATCCTCAGTTTTATGATGCTATTGTCCCTCATTTCATTCCATTTCCTAGACTTGTTCATCAAATTACAGGTGTTTTAGAGATAATAATTCCATTATTTTTATTAACAAGATTTAGGAAAGAGGCTGCCTTAATCATGATTGTTTTTTTAATTTTGATTTATGGAGCAAATTTGTATGTTTGGGTTAATAATCTTCCATACGGTCGAACTTATTTTTCCAATCAACAACACTTCATTAGATTATTGTTACAGATACTTTATATTTATATAACTTATGTAATTTATATTTATGACAAATAAACAATTTCCTAAAGACTTCATATTTGGTACAGCTCTAGCATCATATCAAGTAGAAGGTGGTATTTATAATAATGATTGGACTCACTGGGAAAACAAAGATTCTTCTGTTTGCGCTGAACCATGCAACGAGGCATGTAAACATTATGAGTATTACAAGGAAGATATTGAACTGCTAGTTGAATTAGGAATTAAAGCTTTTAGATTTTCAATCGAATGGAGCAGGATAGAGCCTGAAGAAGGAAAATATAACCAAAAAGAAATAGATCACTATGTTGATAAAGCTAACTTATTACTTGAAAAAAACATAACGCCTATTGTTACTTTTCATCACTTTACAACTCCAGAATGGTTAATTAATGATGGTCTCTGGGCTTCAGAAAAAGTAATAACCGCGTTTGTAAATTATGTTGATGTGATGATGAAAAACTTGCCGAAAGATATCAGTTTATTTAATACAATTAATGAACCAGGTATATTTTCTATGTTTGGTTATTTATCGAAAAAAAAGTTTCCTCCTGGGGTTCAGAATGAAAAAGTATTTTTAAAAGCTTCTCAGAACATAATTGATGCTCATAAGCAATCTATGAAAAAAATAAAAGAACACAATCCAAATGCAAAAGTAGGAATGACTCACGCTTTACATGAATGGGATGACAACGACACTAGCTTACAAAAAGAATATATCAAATATCACATGGAAGATAAATTCCTATATGCATCTGATGAAGATGATTTCATTGCATTACAAACATATAGTATTAGAAGAACAAATCCAAATATTTTTTATAGAATTGCATCCTGGATACAAATAAAGATTCCATTTCTTAGAATATATTTATACCCTCGGTTCCGTGATGTATTTTCAGGTAGGCATGAATATGAACCAGAAGGAATTAGAACTACAAAAATGGGTTATGAATATAGACCACAAGCTATTTTGTACAATCTTCATAGAATTCATAATGTTTTTCCAGATAAAGAAATATTTATAACAGAAAACGGAATAGCAACTGATGATGACAATGAACGAATTGAGTTTGTTACTGATGTTCTTACAGATGTTTATCAGTACTTATCTGAATATGGAAAAGTTATGGGGTACTTATATTGGTCAATACTTGATAATTTTGAATGGGATTTAGGATACAAAATGAATTTTGGATTAGTTGAAATTGATAAAAAAGACTTTTCAAGAAAGCCTCATAATTCTGCATATTGGTTTGGCAATATTTCTAAAACAAATAATTTATCAAAGTAATTATTGAATCTTAAAATAATCATATGTACATAATTGCAGGATCAACAGGAACTTTAGGCTCAGCTATTGCCGAAGAGCTAGCTAAAAATCACGACATATTTTTAATTGGAAGAGATGAATCTAAGTTAAAAGCACGGTACTTCTGTCGATGAATTCAACGATGTTATTACAACAAACTTATTCTCATCATATTTTTTACTTGCAAGTTTTGCTAGAAGAATGAAAAATGGATCAGCAGTTTTCTTTTCTTCAGTTGCTGGCTCCAAAGGTTTATCCAATCATGAAGCAATCTCTGCAGCTAAATCAGGTATTGAAGGATTTGCTAGATCAGCAGCAGCAACATATGCAAAAGACAATTTGAGAGTCAATGTTATTGCACCAAGTATTATGGATTCAAATATGTCCCAGAAAATTTTATCTACTGAAACAGCAAGAGAAGTATCCAAAAACATGCATCCTATTGCGAAAATAGGTGATTCAAGTGATATAATTCCTGTTATAAAATGGTTACTTAGCCCAGAAGCAAAATGGGTTACTGGACAGACAATTCATGTTGATGGAGGACTATCAACAGTCAAACCAAGATAATAAGGGGGAGCTATGTCAGATACTAAATATCTCGAGACTCATGAATGGTATATAGTTAGTGAAAATACTTTCACTGTAGGGATTTCAGATTTTGCTCAAGGCGAGCTGGGTGATATTGTCTTTGTTACATTACCTGAAGTTGGACAAGAGTTTAGTAAAGGTGATGCAATTGTTGAAGTAGAAGCTACTAAAACAGTTGCAGAGGCATATGCACCAATGGATTGTGTTATTACAGAAGTTAATTCAAATTTAGAGACAGAACCAGAATTGATTAATAATGATCCAGTAGGTGACGGTTGGATGGTAAAAGCTGAAATTAAAGAAATGGATGATTCAGGTATGTCATATCAAGAATATGAGTCATTTATTTCTTAATGTCTGATATTAAAAAAACTTCCTTACACGATTTTCATAAAAGTAAAAATGCAAAAATGATTGATTTTGCTGGATGGTCAATGCCATTTTCTTATGATGGAACATTAAAAGAACATAACTATGTAAGAGAATCTGCAGGTTATTTTGATGTATCTCATATGGGCAGGCTTCGATTAAATTATTCACAAATTGAGGAAATAAATTATCTAATATGTTCTGACTTAAAAAATATTAGTAACACTAAGGCATTGTATTCAATTTTTACTTCTGAAGATGGCACCGCAATAGATGATGTAATATTTTGGAAATTTGAAGATGACTTAATACTTATTTGCAATGCGAGCAATACAAATAAAATTAAAACTCATTTAGATATTAATTCTATTAATTATGAAGACCTCACAATGACTACTGATTTAATCGCAGTACAAGGTAAGAATGCAATTGAACTAATAAATACCTTTATCTCAATTCCTGACAAATTTTCTACTCAAAAAGAGAAGGATATTATTTATGCAAGAACAGGTTATACAGGTGAAGATGGCGTTGAAGTAATGCTCGATAATAAAGATACAATGGATTTTATCAACAAACTCGAATCAAACGGTATAAAAGCATGTGGCTTAGGTTCTAGAGACACATTAAGACTAGAAGCATCCTTACCACTATATGGTTTTGAATTAACTGATGAAATTACCCCAGTTGAAGCTGGCTTAAAATGGACTATTACAAATAAGGATGATTATTTAGGTAAAGAAGTTATTGATGAACAGATAACATCTAGAGCTCATAAGCATCTAAAAAGATTTAAATTGAATGCAAAACAAATTGCTAGGACCGGTACTATTTGCAGATCCGATGGTGTTGAAGGTATTGTAACTTCGGGAAATATTTCACCAATTTTAGGCTATCCAATTGGTTATGTTTTATTTAAAAGTAATCCTTCTGACGATTTAGTAGAGTTTGATATTCGTGGTAATTTAGTAGAGGGAAATTTGTTATATAAGAGGTTTTTAAGTTAATGTTTGTACCACATTCAGAAATTGATTTGAAAAAAATGTTCGAAGAACTTTCGATAAGTTCTCTTGATGATTTATTTACTCATATTCCTGAAACTTTGAAATTAAACGATGGTTTAAATGTTCCTGCTACTCTTTCTGAGCTTGAATCTATTGCTCATTTTGAATCTGTTGAATCTAAAAATACACAAAATTTAATTTGCTTTGCTGGTGGTGGACACTACGACGTGTATTTACCTCATACTGTAAAAACACTAACTATGAGACCTGAATTTATGACTTCGTATACGCCATATCAAGCTGAAATATCACAAGGAATTTTACAAATATTATTCGAGTATCAATCGTTAATTTGCGATCTAACAGATATGGAACTTGCAAATGCATCTCTTTACGATGGTGCTACTTCTGTAGCTGAAGCAATTTCTGTAGCTATAAATAAAACTAAAAGAGATGGAATAGTTGTTTCAAATGGATTTAATCCAAATACTAAAGAAGTTGTTAATACTTTATTAGATAAAAATAAATTTAATATTAAGTATGTTGACTTAGTTGATTACCAGTTCCCAGAAGATTATATTTTCACTGAAGAGGACGCAGCATTCGTTGTATCCCTTCCTCACTATGAAGGTTCAGCACAAGATTTAACCTCAATAGTTCAGAATGCAAAAGCAGCAGGTGTTATATCTATTTGTTATGTAGATCCATCAATGTTAGGGATTTTGAAGACACCAGGTTCTATGGGATTTGATATTGTAGTTGCTGAGGGTCAATCAATGGGTTCACCACTTTCTTTTGGAGGTCCAACTGTTGGTTGGTTTGCAACTAAAAAAGAATTAGCTAGATTAGTGCCTGGCCGAATTATTGGTGAATCTAGAGACTCAAATCATACAAAAACATACGTAATGACTCTTAGAGCAAGAGAACAAGACATTAGAAGAGAAAAAGCATCATCTAATATTTGCACTAATCAGACACTAAATGCAGTAGGGTCAACAATACATTTATCTTGGTTAGGACCACAAGGCTTATATGAGATTGGCTATCAAGCGATACAAAAAGCTTCTTATATGAAACAACAACTATTAGAACACAATTTTAATATATCAAATCAAAATAATTCACTTAGAGAGTTTATCCTAGAAACATCCAGACCTGCCGAAGATGTAATTCTAGAAATGGGTGCAAAAGGATTTCTAGCTGGAATTAAATATTCTGAAAATGAAATTCTTGTAGCAGTTACAGAAAAGAGAACGAAAAACGAGATAGATTCTTATATTGCATCATTACAGGAGGTAGTCAATGCATAGTGGAGGTAACGCAAGTTCATTACCACTTGTAGGTGGTGCTCCTGAACCAACAATAAATCAATTATCTAAACCAGGAAGAAGAGCATCTCGCTTTCCAAAGTTAGATGTACCTGTGACAGAAATAAATAATCCAGCAATACGTACAGACAAACCTAGTTTGCCTGAAGTCTCCGAACATGATTTAGTTATGCATTATTCTCGTCTTGCTCATAGAAACTTTGCTGTTGATATTGGTTTCTATCCTCTAGGTTCATGCACAATGAAATACAATCCAAGATTTGCTGATTATGTTGCAAGTTTAAATACTTTTGCAAACTCCCATCCTTCAACACCTGAGGCTTTTACCCAAGGAAACTTAGAAGTATTACATGAACTTGAAGGTTTTCTTTTAGAAATAACTGGCATGGACAATGCTACGTTTCAGCCACCAGCTGGTGCTTCCGGCGAGTTGACGGGATTACTAATTATTAAGAAGTATTTAGAAGAAAATAATTTAACAAACAAAACTGATATTATTGTCCCTGACTCTGCTCATGGTACAAACCCAGCTTCAGCAAGAATGGCAGGATTCAACGTTGTTGAAGTTTCCACTGATATTAGGGGAATGGTCAATATTGATGATCTTCGCAGCTTAGTAAATGAAAACACTGCTGGATTAATGCTCACCAATCCTAATACTGGCGGTTTATTCGAAGAGAATATTATGGAAATTTCCAACATTATTCATGAGAGTGGTGGACTAGTTTACTATGACGGAGCAAATCTAAACGCAATAGTTGGCGTCTGTAGACCTGGTGATATGGGTTTTGATATTGTTCATTCGAATTTACACAAAACTTTTGCAACTCCTCATGGAGGTGGTGGACCCGGATCTGGTCCAGTTGCAGTGAAGAGTTTTCTTAAAGAGTATCTACCTGGACCTATAGTAGAAAAAAATGATGATCAATATACATGGTATACACCATCTTCATCTATAGGTCGTATGCACGGTTATCATGGAAACTTTTTAGTTGCTCTCAGAGCGCTTGTTTATATGAAATTATTAGGAAAAGAAGGTTTGGATACTTTAGGATCTTATGCAGTATTAAATGCTAGATATTTAAGCTCAATAATTTCAAAGATTATTCCACTTGCTTACAATGAGCCATGTATGCATGAGTTTGTAGCTACAGTTAAAGATCTAAAAAAATCTCATAAAATAAAAGCGTATGATGTTGGTAAAGCACTTTTGGATAAAGGTTTTCATTCTCCTACAATTTATTTCCCATTGATTATTGAAGAAGCTTTAATGTTTGAACCTACTGAAACACAAACAGTAGATACTCTAGATGATTTAGCAGAAACATTAAGGATCATAATAGATGAACTTCAAGGTGATGATGTATCTCTTGAATCATATCCAAAAAACTTACCAGTTGGCAGACCAAATGAGTTGATACCAGCAAAACATCTTACAGTTAATTGGGGAGATTTTGAACTTCTTGAAATAACTGAATAAGATACATATATGAATCCATCGCAGTTGGAATTAGATAGAAATATAACGACGTTAAGAATAAATTCATCCGAATTATCAAAAATGTCCAATCAAGAATTAATTGTATTGCTAAACAAGACAATTGAAAACATACAAGGAATTGCATATTATTGGGCTACTCTTTCTGCTGAAAAAAAAGGAATTCTTCAAAAACATAAAGAAGGAGAAGAATGGCTGGGTGGTCCATTTGTAAGCATTTTAACTTTACAATATTACATTGATTACTTAGAGAAAAACGATCAACTAGATATAAATAAATTTGATGATTCTAAAAATTCTTATAAGGTGTTTCCAAATAAGTTCATTGAAAAATTAACATTCCCGTTATTAAATGCAGAAATTAGATTTAGTAAATCTATGAATTTTGAACAAATAAATGAATATCGAGGTTTTAAGCAAAGAATTGGAACGGATTCAGGTAGTGTTACTCTAATTTTAGGTGCTGGAAATGTTTCATCGATTCCGTTCTTAGACACTATATTCCACTTGGTAGCAAATCGCTCATCAATAATTCTTAAACTGAATCCTGTAAATGATTATCTTAATCCAGTATTTCAAAAAGTTTTCCATGAATTTATTGAACGAGGTTTCATTTCTGTAGTCAATGGTGACATTCCAACTTCAAAATATCTCACCGAACATAGGTCTATTGATGCTATACACTTAACCGGCTCTAACTATACATATGAAAACATAGTCTATGGAAGAGTTTTGAACGATAAAGAGAGAAAACTATCTCAACTGAGCAAATCAAATAAAAAACCTATTTTTACTGAATTAGGTAATGTAACACCAATTATTGTTCATCCCGGAAAATGGTCTAATTCTGAAATAAAATTTCAAGCTAGAAAAATAGTAACTGCTAAATTAAATAATTCTGGATTTAATTGTATAGCAGCTCAAGTAATCGTCCTTCCTAAAGGATGGCGTTCAAATGATAAGTTAAAAAAGTATATAAAACACTATTTAAAAAAGATAGGAGATACAACATCTTATTACCCTGGTGCTGTTGAATCATTAAAAGAACTTCAAAATAATAAAAATTATGAACAAATTAATGATCAAGTATGTTCTACACCGTTTATGGTTTCAGACTTAGATTCAGATGAACAATTCAGTATTGAAGAAGTATGGAATAGCACATTGTACTTTAAAGAAATTGAATACACGGATTATGAATCGTTCGCAAATAATAGTATTGATTATGTGAATAATGAACTTTGGGGAAATTTAGGTGCAACAGTTTTAATAAAGGATTCAAAGAAAAAAAGAAATTCTGAGGTAGTTGAAAATTATAAACACAATTTAAATTATGGAACTATTGCTATTAATGAATGGGCTGCAATAGCATTTATAATTCCTACAATGCCTTGGGGCGGATATCCAGGAAATAAAGATAACGACATACAAAGTGGTCAAGGTTTTGTCCATAATTCATTCTTTTTTGAATCTCCACTAAAAGGCATAGTAGAAACTAACTTCAGATTTTCAAGGTTTATTGATCCTCCATGGTTTGTGAATAATAAAAAAGCTCACAGACTATTTAAAAATCTTACTTATTATCAAGCAAATAATTCAAAGATAAACTTTATTAAATTATTATTTTCGACACTAATATAAAAGTGTGAAATTAAGATTACTAATTGTATTTATCCTTATAGTGTCTTGCTCAGCAGCAGATACTAATGAAGTAGTAGTTGTTGAGACAACACAACAGTCTACGACTACTACTATTGCTGATTCCGATGCAACAACTACAACCGAAGCTGTAATTTCATATGAGTTCGATATAGAAAGAATGTCACCTTTAACTGGAAAAGAAATTCCACCTGAGCTTTGGCTTAACAGACCAAAGAGAGTTGTAGCCTTTAAGATAGATAACAATATAAATGCACGACCTCAATCTGGTTTGCAAGAAGCTGACTCTGTATTCGAAATTTTAGTTGAAGGTGGAATGACTAGATTTTTAGCATTTTTTCTAGATAATACTTCCAAATATTTAGGACCAATACGATCTGCCAGACCAACTGATCCAACTGTAATACGACCCTATGATGGAACTCTAGTTGTATCTGGTGCCACAGACGGTTTGATTCCTGCAATAAGAGAATTAGGTGTTCCAGTTTTAGAAGAAGTTAATGCACCAGCTATGTTCAGAATAGGTTCAAGAAAGGCACCTCATAATCTTTACGCTGATACAGAATTAGTTAGAGATGTAATTGACAGTAAAGGGTACAAATTTTTACAACCTGGTCCTCAACCTTTATATCCATTTGGATTTGATCAAACAAATTGGAGTACTGGTGCTAACAAAATCACAATTCAATATTCTGATTTTACGACAGTAATATGGAAAATGGATGGAGATAGATATTCAAGATTTATAATAGATGCGTACTCGAGTGAGAAAGATGCTGTTGCTCATAATTTTATTTCTCAAGACGGTAATTATACTGACATACTTTCAACAGAAACTATTGTTGTTATTCAGGGTGCACTTTATAAAGATAAGGCTACTACTTTACCAAGTATTTTAACTGTGGGTATAGGAGACTTGTATATTTTTAATGATGGTAAATATGTACAAGGAACATGGAGAAGAACTGATATATCAGAAAGTTTTGAATTTTTTGATATTAATCAGAATCCAATAGAAGTTCCACCTAGTTCCCAATGGATTCACGTAGTTCCAAATGAAGGACAAATAGTCTGGTCAAATAGCTAGTGCTAATATCTCTTTTAGCTTCTTTACTTATACTATCTAGTCCTGTTTCACATAATTATGACTGTTCAGAATATGATAAAAGTAGCTTGATACAAAGTGAAATAATGCTTCAAGTAGTTTTGAAAAACTATGGGTACTATACATCAAAAATTGATGGCGATTTTGGTCCAGCTAGTAAAAAAGCCTTAAAAGAGTTTCAATCATCAAATAATCTAATTTCAGATGGAATATTAGGTAAAAATACATGTAAAACACTCAATAGTAAGGAAAATGTAGTTAAAAAAACAATAAACGATATTAATACAGAATCTGAGAAAGCAAAATCAATTGAAATACTAAATGTTCAAAAAAGACTTTCAGAATTAGGATTTTATTCAGGTGAAGTTGATGGAATAAATGGATCACGAACAAAAAGTGCGATTAAAAATTTTCAAAGTAGAGCCGGACTAACACCAGATGGGATCATAGGACCTAAAACATTAAGTGCACTTGAAAAAGGTGAAGAATCCTATGTGACAATAGATAATACAAAGAACAATACAAATAATTCAACAACTATAGATACTTCATCTGCTCTAGATTTAAGAAATTATGATCCTTCAAAGCAATGTATAAATGGATATGTAGATTCAAACAATGTATGGGTTGCTGATCCATGTTTCTATCCTGTATTTGTTTATCGCTTTGGTAACACTGCTCAAGTAAATTCTCAAAATGAACTTGATGCATATTTAGGCGATAGATGGAGTTTAGAAAAAGAAAAAACTTACGTAACTATTGGCAGGGTCGATACTCAAAATTACATAGATGGAATAAATTCACCAGTTAATGGATTAGTTATGCCTTCAGATGCAAATAACAAAATAGTTATAGGTATCAAAAACGATAATAACGTAAGAGCTAGACCACAATCTGGACCACAGCAAGCTGATGCTGTATTTGAGGTTCTTGTAGAAGGTGGTATGACA
>LUMR01000575.1_pt1 | contig 10697 bp, 12 predicted proteins | sample 730041 | NCBI WGS metagenome assembly LUMR01 (sample SAMN03860258, study PRJNA289734) | marine metagenome | biome: seawater column; feature: ocean; material: water; isolation source: Red Sea water column Station 12 - depth 10m | place: Saudi Arabia: Red Sea | collected 2011-10-15 | depth 10 m | reverse complement strand
GCCTCTAATACATGAGATGGTTTTTGAGCACCGCTTGCACATGCAGATCCTCTTGAAACTCCAAGACCATTTAAATCTAATTGAATTAAAAGTACTTCAGAATGTAGATCTTTAAATTGTACATTGCTTATATGTGGAAGCCTATTCATTGAATCTCCAAGAATTTCTATATCTAATGAATTCTTAAGCTTTTCTTCAAAAATTGCTCTTTCATTCTTCATTAAACCAACTTCTTCATCAAATCTGCTTTGTTGTTCTTCTAGTGCGGTTGCAAATGCAGCAATACCTGGAACATCAACAGTGCCCGCTCTTCTTTCAAGTTCTTGCTTTCCTCCATGTAAAAAACTAGGTAATTTGTGGTTACTATTTATAAACATTGCACCTACTCCCTTTGGTCCTCCAATTTTATGAGCAGATACTGCAGCACTTTCAATACCATTTTTATGAAAATCAATATTGTTGATGAATTGATTGTTTTTATTTCTCTAGCAATATCCTTAATAGGTTGAATAATACCTGTTTCATTATTACCCCACATTAACGATGCAACCTTGGTGTCGTTGTCAACTTGCCCTAAAAATTCATCTTTAGTTACTAAACCATTTTTATCAGATTTAGCATATTTAGTATGAAACCCGTTTGAGGATACCCATTCAGCAGAAGCAATAACAGCCTCATGCTCAATATTTGAAGTGACAAGGTTATCATTAGGTCTTTCTGAATTAAACAAAGATTTAATAGTCCAGTTGTCTGCTTCAGTACCACCACTTGTGAATACAATTTCTCCTTGCGCTGCATTTAATAATTCAGCAATTTTTTCACGAGAATCTTCTAATAAATTCTTTGAATTCCTTGAAAGCTTATGTCCCCCTGAAGAATTAGCATAACCATAGCTCTCAGCCTCTATATATTTATCCATGGCAGATTTACGCATCGGAGTTGACGCAGCATGATCTAGATATAAATAGTCTTGATTTTTCATACCCAATTATTTTAGTGAGGAACTAAGATTGTAAAACACCCAATGAGTAAAACAATTTCAGTAGAAATAACTATAAATGCTTCTCTAGATGAAGTCTGGAATGAAGTGTCAAAAATAGAAAATCATTCAAACTGGATGAAAGATGCAGAGAAAATTTATTTTCAAACTGATAAGAAGTCTGGTGTCGGTACGAAGATTAAAGTACTTACAAAAATTGGCCCTATAAAGCTTAATGATTTTATGACATTTACTAAATGGGAAAATAAAAAAGCCATAGGAGTTGACCATGTTGGAATAGTTACTGGCGTAGGTGAAATGCAGTTTCATGAAATTTCTGAGAAGAAAACTAAGTTTAAATGGATCGAAACATTGAATTTTCCTTTCTATCTAGGAGGTCCAATAGGTGAATATTTTGGAAAACCAATATTAGAATTTATATGGAAACAAAATTTAAATAATTTAAAAGAAATATTTGAAAAATGAAATTAGCAAAACTTGCATTATTACTATTATTTATAACTTTTTGCACTGAAGATAACAATTTATCTATTGAAAATAATGCAGATGAAGCTTTAGAAAACGAGAGTAACAACCAGGAAGATTTAGTTGATTGGGATTCTGCACTTGGTAAATCACCAGAAATTTTTGTATCAACATGGAATAGTGTTGTCAATTCTATTTCTAACGATGAGGAAACTATATTATTTTTTTCAATTAATCCTGATGAAGTAAAGTGGACATCCTCAGATAAAGATCAACTCGTTTACAAGTGGGGAGATGCATCCAAACAAGATAATATATTTATTTTGAACCTAAACATAGAAAATGAAATTGTAAGAACTGTACAATTTTTTGCTCCTACAACAAATGACACTACCACAACTCAGCAAACCAAATTGTTTTTACTTTTAATAATTTCGCTTTCAGATGATGAATTAGATAGAGATGGTAGAGAAGATATTCTATCTGGACTTGGACTGTACGATGAGATAACTGATCCAAATGAATATGGAGGTATTTTAGTATTAAATGAAATTGAGTATGAAATTGAGCCTTTAGTTCAAGGGAGTAGGTTGGTTGGTTTAAATTTTTATAGCAGATTGACCTTGAACTAAATTAAGTTGCAATTACTTGTTCAACACCTGGTACTTTATCTATTAAAATTCTCTCAATTCCACTTTTCAATGTTGCAATAGACAATGGACAACCCTGACACGCCCCTAGCATCTCAATATTAACAACACCATCTTCGACAGAAGATAGTTTAATATCTCCTCCATCAGCTTGAACTGCGGGACGGATATATTCGATTGTGTCATTTAATATATCAAGGTCAATATCAACCTTTTCAGGTCTTTCCTTAAAAGTTGGAAAATTAATTCCTTTATCATCCATCATTATTATTATATTCGATTACTCCCCCTAATGAGCTTAATGACATTACGATATCTTCATATCCTCTGTTAATGTGGTCTATTCCTGAAATTGTTGAAAAACCATCAGCTTGTAACGCAGCAATAATCAAACTTGCACCCGTTCTTATATCTGTTGCATGTACCGGCGCACCAGATAGTCTCTTAACACCCTTAATCATTGCATGTTGCCAGCCAGTTTGTATATTTGCACCCATCCTTTGTACTTCTGGTATCCATTGAAAACGTTGATCATAAACATTCTCAGTTAATATTGATGTTCCATCAGCTAATAACAGAGCTGATCCAAAAATTGGTTGAAGATCTGTAGCTACTCCAGGAAAAGGTAGTGTTGAAAGTTCTATAGCTTGAAGATTATCTTGGTATTCAACTGATATTGATGTTGAATTGGTTTCTATCTTTGCACCCATTTCATTTAATTTTTTTATTTCCATAGGTAAATGTTCGGGATTTATTCCATTGATTTTTCCAGAACCTTTTGTAGATAATATTGCTGCTAAAAAAGTTCCTGCAACTATTCTATCCCCAATAATTTCATGGTTCGTTGGAGCCAATTTTTCAACACCTTCAATTATTATTTCACTTGTACCAGCTCCAATAATGTTTGCACCCATTTTTATGAGCATATTTGCAATATCAACTATTTCTGGTTCTCTTGCAGCATTCTCAATTACGGTTCTACCCTTAGCAAGAACAGCGGCTAATAAAACATTTTCTGTTGCTCCAACTGATGCATAAGGAAGATTTATTTCCACACCATTCAGACCATCTGTTTTTCCAATTAAAACACCATGGTCGAGTTCAAAATTTGCACCCATTTTTTCTAGTGCGTCCAAATGCATTTGAACAGGTCTAGGTCCTAATTGATCTCCACCTGGAAATGCGATTCTAGCTTCACCACAACGTGCTAACAAAGGTCCAAGAATAATTATTGAGGCTCTCATTTTTTGAACTATTTCATAAGGGGCTTCTATACCAATGTGTGAAGGTGTTTCAATCTCTAAAGCATCATCTTGAAAAGTACTATTGATACCGAGAACTTCTAAAACGTCTTGCATATATTGAACATCTGCGATCAAAGGAACATTAGTAAGAACATATTTTCCTTCTGAGAGAATAGGAAGAATCATTTCTTTGAGTACAGCATTTTTAGCGCCTTTTACATTTATCTCACCACTTAATTTATGGTTACCTTCAATTGAAATATGTTTTTCCACTAACATTGATATTACTTGAAGTTTAAAGTGTAACAATTTTTTTATGACACATGATATAAATATTCATCATGAAGACAACCATGAGAGTGCGTCCAGTTATCTTGTAGGCGAGATTAAAGATTTATTTGTTAAGTCAAAAAAAGATTTTTCAATTGGACTTTCAGGTGGGAACACTCCTAAATTAACTTATTCAATGATTGCAGAAAACTTTGATGACCTCTCAAAAACTTTTCGCAAATATTTTAAAATTTGAATTTACAAGCTCCTCTCCTGAAAGTGATGCAAAAAAATATGAAGATAAGTTAAAAAGCACAATCCAGATATTCGATGTAGCAATTCTTGGTATGGGTGATGATGGACATGTAGCGTCACTGTTCCCAGGTACAAAAGCCCTTGAAAACAATGATTCACTTTATGTTGCAAATGAAGTAAATATAAAAACAAAGTGGAGAGTTACATCAACTTTTCACTTACTTGGAAAAATTGAAAAGATATATGTTCTAGCAACTGGAGAAAGTAAGAAAAATATACTTAAAAGTGTAAACGGAGAGAATGACTTACCTATTAATCTTTTAAAGAATTATTCAAAAAATATTGAAATAATTACTGACCAGATAATCTAATTATTCTTTCATCTAGACTTAAATTGGAGCCGCTTTTTGTGTAAGTCTGAACCACTGACACTAATCAACTACCCTGTTGGGGTGGCTCCATAACAACGAATCTATGTTAGGCTCGTTATCTTGTGCAAATTAAAAATTTAACTTTAGCTTTAATTACTTCCTCAATTTGGGGATCATCTTTTTTGATGATTAAATATTCTTTAAATGAACTCAATCCCTCTGATATTGCGATTTATCGAATTGTAATTGGTGCCATATTCATAAATATTTTTGTTAGAACAAATGAGAAAATTGAAAAGAGTGATCATATTTGGATGTTAATAATTTCTTTTTTCTGGATGGCACTCCCTTTTTATATGTTTGGGATTGCTGAACAAACTATAACATCATCTTTAGCTGGTTTAATTAACGGATCAACTCCAATCTTCGTAGCATTTATTGCCGTGGTTTTTTACAAACTAAAAGTAACCCGACTTCAACTTATTTATATTTTTCTAATCGTAATCAAAATAGTTATGAGATACGCATCTTTGCTTTCTTTGTTGATGTTTGGTTTTACCGCTACTTTTAAGATTCCAACTCTTGAAGTTTCACTAATTCCAATGATGATATTAGGAATTGGCGGAACAGGAATAGCTTTCTTAAGTTATTACAAATTACTAAATAATGTCGGACGTATTTCAAGTTCGTTTGTTGTTTACATGATTCCAATATTTTCCATATTTTTTGGATACCAGTTTTTAAATGAGATAACTAATTCAATTCAGTTTGTAGGAATAGGAATAATTCTTTCTTCAGCCTTTTTATATTCAAGAACTCAGTCTATTTAATTTCTACAAGCTCCGATTCAGCAATTGCAGCCAGTTCACCATTGTCTAAGTAAAGTTCACCTTTAAATACACTATTTCTTCCATCAATACTCTCTCTCCAAGCAACAGCTGTGACATAGCTTGTAGATGGCCCAACTGGTTTAATATATTTAATAGAAAAATTTCTAGAAACAGATTTTTGACCAAGTAAAACACTCAGTGGTCCCATGGTGATGTCTATCCAAGAATCAATAATTCCACCAAGAGTTGTTGGAAGTGGATTAAAATATCTTTCTCTGACTGGAAATTTACATTTTAAAGATTCATTTTCTTTATCAAATTCTACAAATTCACCCTCAAGCTCAATCCAAACATTTGGAACAGGCATTCCCTTGTTGGCTAGAACATCTTCATAGTTCTCTTCAGTCATCTGGTAATAATAACAACTTATATGAATAAGCTGCCTTGATAACCAAGACAGCTTAAACAGGGTTAATGAGTAATGATTTTATATTAAGACTGGAGAGTGACAGTTTATTGGCCCTTAGGGTGCCATACTGTTTTTGTCTCAACAAATGGAATTATAGAACCCAAGCCCTCATCACTTGGCAAATTAACTATTCTCTTTACTGAATCAGAACCTTTGACATCTAAAGTTTCTAATAGATCATTTGAAATATTTGAATAAATTGCGGCTAATCTTATTTCAACATGAGCCCCAACGTCTTCTACAATATTTTCAAAATTTCCCGTCAAAATGTTAAGACTTCCTGATGGGAAATCTGAGTTATTGATATCCTCTGAGAGTTTTAAAGCCAAGACTGCATTCTGGTTTGTAAATGATATAACAGAACAGCCAACTGACAATGCTGGCAGAAAGGATTTAACTAAACTATTCAAAGATATATCGTCAGAGCTTAATGAGAAAGTCACTCCGATTGGTTCTTGATGCGATATATTAAAATACTCTCCTGCGACTGGATTTAAATTACCAGTCAATTGTTCCCATTTATCAACAATTCCTGCGTACCAAATAATGGTATTCACAGCATCTTCAACATCATTTTTCGAATCATTCTTTGTTAAACCGTGTTGTTGTAATAAAGCAATATATGATTCTTTATTTCCTTCAATCATTTCAGACAATCTATAAAGTATCTGTGATTTGTTGTACATAGTTAATGAATTCCATTTCGCAAATCCAGCTTTAGATGATGTAACAGCGTCTCTTAAGTCTTTCTTAGAAGTAAGAGGGATCTCATATTTTTCTTTTTTAAGATCAATTGCATACACTTTACCTGACTCAGATCTTACAAATTTCCCATCTACGTAATGTTTATATGTTTTCTTTACTTCTGTCATGATGATGCCTTTAAATAAGAAAGGAGACCATGCCTGCCACCTTCTCTTCCAAAACCAGATTCTTTATATCCACCAAATGGAGAAGCAGGATCAAATTTGTTAAATGTGTTTGCCCAAATAACACCAGCATCAAGCCTGTCTGCAGTCCATAAAATTTTTGATCCTTTTTCAGTCCAAATCCCTGCAGATAATCCATACTCTGTATTGTTTGCTATTTCAACAGCTTCATCTGGAGTTCGAAATGTTAAGGTGGTCAATACTGGACCAAATATTTCTTCTGTAGCAATTTTATAATTTGCCTGAACCCCAGTAAATAAACTTGGTTTAAACCAAAAACCATTCTTAGGGAGTTCACATTCGATTTGAAAGAGCTCTCCACCATCGTTTACACCCTCATTGACCAGATCAGTAATTTTATCAAGCTGATCTTTTGAATTAATTGCACCTATATCAGTATTCTTATCGAGAGGATTGCCCACTCTTAAAGTCTGCATTCTTTTTTCAAGTTTATTGATAAATACATCATGTATATCCTCTTGAACTAATAATCTGCTTCCAGCACAGCATACGTGTCCTTGATTAAAGAAGATTCCATTTACAACTCCTTCTACTGCTTCATCTAAAGCTGCATCGTTATAAACAATATTGGCCGCCTTTCCACCTAGCTCAAGGGTAAGACCAACATCTCTTCCAGCTAATGATTTCTGTATGTACTTACCAACACTTGTGGAACCAGTAAAAGCAATTTTCTTTATATCTTTATGATTTACTAATTCGGAACCTGTAGTTCCATCACCAGTAATTAAATTAAAAACACCTTTAGGAAGACCCACTTCATCACATAGTTCTGCAAATAATAAAGCGGTTAGTGGAGTTGTCTCAGCAGGTTTTAAAACTACAGTATTTCCCGTTGCTAGCGCGGGAGCAACTTTCCATGAAAGCATTAATAATGGAAAGTTCCATGGAATAATTTGACCTACAACTCCATAAGGTTTTGAAATTCCACTACCCCATGCAAGATCAATCTTGTCAGCCCAGCCGGCATAGTAGAAAAAGTTTTGTGCAACTTGTGGAAGGTCAAAATCTCTAGATTCTTTTATAGGCTTTCCACCATCTAAGCTTTCTAAAACTGCAAACTCTCTAGATCTCTCTTGGATTAATCTTGCAAGCTTGAATAAATACTTTGATCTCTCTGATGGAGAGGTTTTACTCCATTGTTTGAGACCTTCTTTTGCCGCGTTTACAGCGAAATCTACATCCTTTTCATTACCAATTGAGATTGAGGATAAAACTTCTTCACTTGATGGAGATATTGTATCGAGATATTTCTTAGAATTTGGTGATACAAATTCCCCATTAATAAAATGACCATATTTTTTTTCTATTTTTACAATTTTTTCTGATTCAATTGATTCTGCGTATTCCCAATTGTTCATAAATTACCCTCTTGGAAAATAATAACTTGATTGATAAGCATTAGTTTTTAGTTTTTTGATTTGTTTAAGTACATCATCTAACAAGCTTGATGCTCCAAACCTAAAATAATCTGCGGAAAGCCAAGAACCGCCTAGCTCTTCATTAATAATTACTAAATATCGTATTGCATCTTTAGCGTCTCTAATACCACCAGCAACTTTTATCCCTCTCATTCCATACCCGTAGGATTCAAACTCACGAACAGTTCTCGCCATTATTAGGCACGCTTCCCTTGATGAACCATTAGATATCTTGCCGGTTGAAGTTTTTATAAAATCAGATCCTGCACATAAAGCAATTACACTTGCTTTCTTAATATTTTCATATGTTTTCAGTTCGCCAATTTCTAGTATTGTTTTTAGGTGAATTTCTCCACAAACATCTTTTAGAGCCTTTATCTCTTCATAAACTTTTTTGTAATCTCCTTCAAAAAAAGCTTTTCTATTGATTACAATATCAATTTCATCAGCACCTTCATCAATTGCGAATTGAGTATCTGAAATTTTTGATTCTATAGGAGCTTGGCCACTTGGGAAATATGAAGATACAGATGCTACTTTAACATTTGAATCTTTTACAATTTTTTTAGCTGTCGATACAAGCGCTGGGTATACACATACAGCAGCAGCACTAGGTACATTGTCATCATTTGGATCTGGTGACATAGCTTTTGATGACATTTGGATAATTTTACCTTCAGTATCTTCACCCTCTAATGTTGTTAGGTCACACATGCTTACTATTTTTTCTAAAGCATCTAATTTAGATTCCCTTTTTATACTACGTGTAGCAAGAGAAGATACTCTATCAAGCACCCCAACCTCGTCAACTTTCACATTTCCAACTAGATCTGATGTTGTTGTCCAGTCGACAATGTTATTCATTGATAAATTTGTATTCATATTCTTATGGTATAACTTAATTTGCTATAAAGAAATAGTTAATTAATCAAGGGCCTCAATTTTTGCTTTAGCAGTGTCTATGTCACTTTCGGTAACATTGGCTATCCCTCCAAAAACAGTAAACATTTTTGACCAATCTTTTTCTTTCTTAAGAATATCTTTAGCTAATTCAGATCCAGTTTGTTCAATGTGTTTATTTAAGAAAGCTCTCAACTCAAGTAGATCAATATCATTCATCTCTCGAGATTCGGGTGCAGATTTTGATATGTATTGTGAAAAGTTCTTTTGAGTTTTTAATACTATTACTTTTCCGCCAGTCATTCCTGCACCAAAATTAAACCCTACACTACCCAAGATGATTAATGTTCCACCTGTCATATACTCTGCGGCGTGTGCGCTACAACCCTCAACTACAGCTATTCCTCCACTGTTTCGAACACCAAATCTTTGACCAACTCTTCCTGAAATATAAAGTTGCCCACCTGTAGCTCCATATAGGATTGCATTACCCGCAGCATGGTAAGCACCCTTGTTTTTAGTACCCTGTGGAATAATAGTTATGCTTCCTCCACCCATTCCTTTTCCTACATAATCATTGGCACTACCAATAAGTTTAAGATTGATTCCATCCCTTATAAAAGCTCCAAAGCTTTGGCCAGCTGCACCAGACAAACTTATATGTGTTGGATTGTCTTTTAGAACTTCTCCTAATTTGTTGATTGATACTTCGCCTGAGACTCTTGCACCTATACTTCTATCTTCATTTGATACTGGATACTGAATAATTGTAGATTGTTTACTTCTCAAGCCTTTCATTATTTCTGAAGTGAGTCTTCTAGATAGACGGCCTTCATCGTGTCGTATAAAGCCAGGATGTTTTTTATCTGACACAGCATTTCTTAGTAACTTGTGCAAGCTTTTTGGAAGGTTATTATCCATTACTTTAAGACCCAGTAAGTCTGCATGGCCGATTAAATCATCTAGTGAATCTACATTAAAAATTTGAAGATAAGACCTAACATCCTCTGCAATAAATTTAAATAATTGCATTACTTGTTCTGGAGCACCGGTAAATTTAGCCCTTAGGTTCTCATCCTGTGTTGCAATACCAACTGGACAAGTATTTTCATGACATTGGCGGACCATCTTACAACCTAAAGCTAAAAGAGGTAATGTTCCAAATCCATATCTATCAGCACCAAGTAATGTGGCAATGATAATGTCCTTAGGAGATCTGAGACCACCATCAACTTCAAGTAATACTTTATCTCTCATATTATTTTCTACAAGAGCTTGATGAGTTTCACTTAAACCAAGTTCCCATGGTGAACCAGCATGTTTAATACTTGTCCATGGACTTGCTCCCGTGCCACCATCGCTACCAGCAATTGTAATAATATCTGCACCGGCTTTTGCTACACCAACTGCAATAACACCTACACCTGGCTCAGAGACAAGTTTTACATTTACAGGATTGTTTGGATTAAATGTTTTTAAATCATAGATTAACTGTGCTAAATCCTCAATAGAGTAGATATCGTGATGAGGTGGTGGTGAAATTAATGTCACACCCTCAACAGTATGCCTTAATTTTGCAATATGAGAATCTACTTTAAATCCAGGTAACTGTCCTCCCTCTCCTGGTTTTGAACCTTGAGCCATTTTAATTTGAAATTCTTCAGCAGATGCTAAATAATCAGGAGTTACACCAAATCTTCCTGATGCAATTTGTTTGATCTTTGAATTTTTTTCTGTTCCATATCTATCAGGGTCTTCTCCACCTTCACCAGAACCAGATTTAGCTCCTATGCGATTCATTGCAATTGCTAGTGCTTGATGTGCTTCTTCGGACAGTGCTCCTAAAGACATTGAGCTAACAGTAAATTTTTGATA
>LUMR01000532.1_pt1 | contig 10782 bp, 9 predicted proteins | sample 730041 | NCBI WGS metagenome assembly LUMR01 (sample SAMN03860258, study PRJNA289734) | marine metagenome | biome: seawater column; feature: ocean; material: water; isolation source: Red Sea water column Station 12 - depth 10m | place: Saudi Arabia: Red Sea | collected 2011-10-15 | depth 10 m | reverse complement strand
TACCTAGGACACCAGTAAATAAATTTGAATACACGATATCATTAGCGGAGCTTTCAATTAACATCTGTTTATATTCTGGCTCAGCATTTGCTTCATGTGTTGCAATAAATCTTGTGCCTAAATAAGCGAAATCAGCACCGAGTGCAAGCGCAGATGCAACAGAATAACCGTCTCCTATGGAGCCTGACAAAATAATAGTTCCATTGAACCAAGATTTTACTTCTCTTAGAAGAGCAAAAGGAGATAATGCCCCAGCATGACCTCCTGCTCCAGCGCAAACTAAAATTAAGCCATCGACGCCCATATCAGCAGCTTTTTTTGCATGCCTTACATTAATAACATCGTGGAAAACTAAACCTCCATAGCTATGGGCTGCCTCAACAACTTCTGCAGGCGGTCTCAATGAAGTAATGATTATTGGCACCTCATGCTTTACGCAAATTTCCATATCGCCTTGCAATCTATCGTTTGATCCATGACAGATTTGGTTTACTGCAAAAGGTGCTACCTTTTTGTCTGGGTTTTGTTCTTGATACTCTTTTAATTCTGTTTTAATTCTTACAATCCATTCCTCTAGCACATGCTGTGGTCGTGCATTAAGTGCTGGAAAAGATCCAATTATCCCAGCTTTACATTGTGCTATTACCAAGTCGGGAACAGAGATAAGAAATAAAGGTGCTCCAATGACAGGTATAGAAATATTATCTTTTATTGAATCTGGTATAGGCATATAAGCTCCTAAGTAATAGAATTAAAAAACTTAATATACCAGTAAATGAATAACCGTTTTAATCTATTTTTAATTTTTTTTTCTATTCTCCTTTCTTCTTGCTCACATGAAAAAGAAAATCCGACTTGCTTAGAATATGAAAGCCAAGAGGAGGAATTTGCTAATGTGCAAATTGTTGGAGAAAAAGATATTAATTTAGATTTTTCTTCGTTCATAGCCACCTATCAAACTAGAGGAGAGTTTAGTGGTCCTTTAGGAGATCTTGCTGAACACGAGGGCTTGGATTTATTCAATATTGATAAAGATTTATCTGATATACCGATACACACAATAGCTGAGGGAGTTGTTGTTTATGCCAGGACTGGATGTCCATCGAGTACACAGTTTTCAGATAATACAATTTTGCGGGAGTGTGGTGCAGGCTGGGGCAATCACTTAGTAATTGATCATGGAAATAATATTTACTCAAGATATGGTCACATGAGGTTTGATGGAGTTTATAAAAGAGTTGGGGATAGAGTTAATAAAGATGAAATCGTTGGACTTATGGGCAACTCTGGAAGAAGTGAGGGAAGACATCTCCATCTGGAAATAGGATATTATTCAGGTGATTTTGATAGCTGTGAGCCTTCTAAGTCTTTCGACTTTGTTGTTAATCCAGCTGCTTATGGTTTTTAATTGTTGCTTGCGTAGTCTAGAGCTAAATAAACCATTGCTTTAACCCCTTCATCTAAAGCTCGATCATCTATTTTAAAAAATGGAGTGTGATTTCCAGGAGCTACATCAACACCTGGCTCGTTTACACCTAACCAAAAGTACATACCTGGTATTTGTTGAGAAAAGAAAGAAAAATCCTCAGCACCTGTAGTGGGTTTATCAAGAATAAAAAATTTCCCATCAGCAGCTTCTGACAGTGTCTGCGCATATTTATTTGTTAATTCTACGTTGTTAAAAGTAACTGGATAAAAACCCCCGACATCAAACTCAACATCAACCTTTGTTCCAGTTCCTTCTGCAACTCCTCGAGCTATCTGTCTAATCTCATCATAAATCTCAGCACGCAGGTCTGGATCAAATGTTCTGATAGTCCCTGTAATTTGTGATTTATCAGGAATAATATTGTTCCTAGTTCCAGCTTGAACCATTCCTACTGAAATTACTGCAGGATTATTAATGATATTTATTCTTCTACTTACAACTGTATTTAATGACTCAATTAATTGTGCTGTAGCCATAATTGGATCGATGCTATCCCATGGTCTCGATCCATGTGCTTGAACGCCATTAACGGTTATTCTGTAAGATGATGCAGCAGCCATTGCTGGTCCAGGCAGGACACCAAGATGACCATGTCGTGAATTAGTCACGTGAAGTCCGAATATTACTTCAGGGTTATATCTATCAAATATTCCTTCAGCAAGCATAAGTTCAGCTCCACCGCCCTCACCCTCAGGGGCACCCTCTTCAGCTGGCTGAAATATAAGCATAATATTTCCTTTTAGATTCTTTTTATTTTTAGCAAGGAATTCAGCAGCTCCCATCAAAATAGCTACATGAGCATCATGACCGCATGCATGCATAACTCCGACATCTTGACCTAAATATGTTGTTCTTTGCTTTGAAGCGAATGGCAATCCTGTTTGTTCAGTAACTGGGAGTGCATCCATGTCTGCTCTTAGGGCAATTGTTGGCCCAGGTTTACCGCCTCTTATTAGTCCTACGACTCCTGTGTAAGCAATTCCAGTTTCTACCTCTACTCCAAGCGATTCTAAATGCTCAGCAACTTTCTTTGATGTTCTAAACTCTCTATTACCTAGCTCAGGAAACTCATGAATGTCATGGCGCCATTCAATAACTTTTTCCATTAAGGGATCTAGGTCAGCTTGAAGTTTTTCTTTTAGGTCTTCAGCAGCTAAAAATCCTGGTATAAGAATTATTGATATAAATAAATATTTATTTATTTGCATGCTTAAAAGTTTACAAAAAAGGTTTTCAATTGTCATTTTTATGACGACTTGGTATTGAAGTTACTAATCTAGATCAATGTTATCTGCTACCCAACTAATTGACCAAAGATGTCCTAATCTTTTTCCTCTATATTGACTTGGAAGCCTAACAACACTGGATTCTTTGAAATCTATTAACTGAGGGTCATAATCAAAGCTATTAAAAGCATAATCTAGTTTTTTAACCGTTCTCCATTGGTAGTAGGAAACATTATTATTTTTTGATGTTGGATGTTTATAACCGCAGTATTTTTTTAAGTCACTACTGCCTAAAGGTGCAGCTATAACATGAATCTCTGTTTCTATAGCCTCTATCTCATTTAGTAATAATGAAGAAAGTATGCCTCCATAACTATGTCCTAAAATTGTAATTTTTTTTATATCTTTCATTGCTGATATTTCTTTCATAAGGATTGGAATAGTCTTTTGTGGACACTTTGTTGTATCCCATCGAAAAAAATAAGTCTTCGTAACTTCATTATCTATAGTCTGAAGTGGGTAGATCCATTCAAATCCTCTGCTATCCCGCCCATGGATGCTAATCAGAATTTCTTTGCCTATTGAGTTAGCTTCAAGATCATGAAGACCAAAATCGAGATCCATAAGCTTCTGGCCAGATTTAAGATATTCCTTATTAGGGTCTAGCTCATAAAGATTTAAAGAAAGTAATTCTAATGGAATTATTAAAAGGGCAAATAAAAGATAAAGCTTCATAATCTTTTATTCTTCAACAAAACCTTGCCATCTCTGCATATATTTTATGAAAGTTTCACTTAAGCCTTCTTGGGTCAGATGCTCTTTAGAAACGGGAAGCTCTATTGGTTCAAAACTTTCATCTGCTATCACTCTCTTAGGAAAGTCATGATGAAGTATGCCAGCTCTTCCCACTGTTACGAAATCAACATCCTTTTCTAATATTTTCATTACACTTTCGCCTGATCTTATGTTGCCGGCTACTGTAAGCATTGTGTTGCCAAAATCCATGTCTGTGAAATGCTGTAATAAATTTTTTCCTTTATGTTCTTCTTCATTTGGATCTTTAAACGAATCCCAAAGTGACATATCTAAGAAATCAATATTATTTAAGGCTATAAGTTCCTCACATACCTCTTTTATTTCTCCAAGCTTTAATCCAAATCCTTCTGGTGAAAGTCGAACCCCTAAAACAAAATCTTTGCCACAGTCTTTTCTTATGCCCTCAACTATCTCAAAAATAATCCTTGATCTATTTTCATTAGAGCCACCGTATTCATCCTGACGTCTATTAATTTCGGATGATAAAAATTGAGAAAGTATATAACCGTGGGCTCCGTGTATTTCAACTCCTTGATAGCCAGATTTTTTAGCCCTAACCGCTGCAGCTATAAAGTCTTCTCGAAGTTGTATAACTTCTTCAAAAGATAAACTTCTTGCGCCCGTATTGCTGTCATCTGATGGGCATACAGGTTGGGTATTTATAAGGTCCTCTGGTGAACGCATGCCGGCATGATGAAGTTGAGCAATTGCTAAGCTTTCATGCTTTTTAATTTCAGTAGTAAGCTTTGTTAAACCATCGATATGCTTGTCATCAAAAATTCCTAGTTGTCCAGGAAATCCTTTGCCTATATCTTGAACATGAGATGCACAAGACATAGTTATACCAAAGCCACCTTCTGCTCTCTTTGTCAGCCAATGATATTCATCATCCGAAAGCACTCCATCTTCATGACTTTGTGTATTAGTGAGGGGAGCAAGCATAAATCTATTTTTCATTTGGTGACCAGAAGTAAAAGTTAGCTTGTCACTGAGTGATTTCATGTAAGTCTTAGGCTCCTAAAATAAAAGAAGAAAAATAATGTAGCTATTGAGGAAAGAATATGCCACAAAGCATGTGCCTGCACTATAGAGTCTGGATTACAGAAGTCTGTTTCAGGATAGCCCTGAAGCCAAATTACAAAGGCTGTCAGATACGTAAACATTCCGAACCAAAACCATCTAAATCTGGTCTTTCTCATGAGTGATTTCTTATTAATAAATATTGCTGGTATCCAAAATAAGATAGTCCACCAGTACTCGCTAAGATTTGCAAAAATCTCATTGGGGAAGACCCCAAAGACTGCTGCAACAAGAAAGCCTATAAAACCTGATAGCAATCTAAGTAGCGGTGAATAAAAGTGCTGCAATGCTTCCGTAATTACCCATAAAGCTATAGATAAAAACCATAAATTTAAACCAATGCCAAGGTCATTTCCAAAATTCCAACTTATCAATGCATAAATTGTGATGTAAGAGACATAAGTCTTCGCAAAAACATTTTCTGAATAATCCTTAATTACAAAAATGTTTACAAGCCAGGGAATTGAAATAAACATGATCATGCTTAACCAGTCAGCCCACTGCCCCCATGCAGTATGAGTTCCATGCATAAGGAGCGATCCTGGCCCCAAAAATAACGCAGCGGTTGCAAATATTATGGCCGTTGGTGAAGCGCCATGAAATCTTGATTTACCTCTCGACTCTCTTGATAGAATCCAGAACATTATTAGACCGGTAGTAATAAATCCTATATTTGAAAGAGCATTACTTGGCTCCCGAAAGTAGCCGCCACTGATCCTTTCACACCATCGTGAAACATCATTAATGCTATAGCCTGGCTCTACAGAAAGGAAACCCCCTGTTTGAGCCAATAAAAGATAGGCAACAAAAAAAAGAATGGAAGCAGATAGGGGTATGAAAAAAACTTTTTTATTCATTAAAGAACTCAGTCCCAAATGGAAATATAGTCATCAGTATTCATTTCAGGTAATGATTTCTTCTTACCTGCAGGAGTACCTATATAAATATATCCGATAATCGTTTGGTTTTCATTTAAGCCAAATTTCTCTGAAATCTTATTATTAAATGCAAAACTTCCAGTTCTCCAGATTGCTCCATATCCTAATGCGCTTAATGCAAGCATAATGTTTTGTCCTGCTGTTCCTGTAGATATTATTTGCTCCATTTCTGGTACTTTTGGATGATCTTTTTTTGTGGACACGAGCACCACAATTAATGGAGCCCTAAAAGGAGCATTTCTATATTTTTCTATTCTCTCTTCTGTTAGATCATCAAAGTTTTCTTCAGCAAAATCAACAAATATATCTGAAAGTTTCTGGAGGCCATCTCCGCTTATCTGAATGAAGCTTGAAGGTCTAAGCCATGCATGATCCGGAGCCCTCAAAGCAGCCTGAAAAACTTTCTCCATTTCATCTTTTGATGGAATAGGCTCGACCAAGTTACGATGTGAGTTTCTTTCTAAAATGTTTTTGAGTGCTTCATTCATGAATTACATAAATGATTTAAGGACTGTTTTAATATTTTCAAATAGATTTGGATTTTGATTAAAACTCTTAATATGATCATCGGGCTTATTCCAGTCATCAGCTGATTCAGTAAAGTAGTTTGAATCTATAGTAACCCAGCTGTATTTTGGTTCGCCGCTTATTGAAAGATTTTTCTTTGAAATGACTAAAATAGTAGCTTTTCCAGACCCTGTGGCTCTTTGGCAATCTTTGCAGTGACAATGATGTCCAGAAATAATTTTGTCTCTCTCAAACGAATACTCAATCTCTCCGCACTGACAACGCCCGCTCTCTGTCATTAAGCACTTGCCCAGTCTTGTAAGATCATATCAGAGGCTTTTTCACCAATCATTATGGTTGGTGCATTAGTGTTGCCTCCGATTAGAGTTGGCATAATTGATGCATCGACAACCCTTAAACCTTCAACCTTATGAACCTTCAGTCTTTGATTGACGACAGCCTCATCGTCATTGCCCATCTTGCATGTTCCTACGGGATGATAGACAGTATCTGCTCCTTCACGAATAGCCTTTTCAATGTCAGCATCATCGTTTATATCAATCGGTCTTTGACAGTGCTGTTTTATATACTTATTTACTGGCTCAATGTTTAAAATCTCCATCATCTTTTTGTATCCTTCGATCATATCTTTCATATCATCAGGATGAGATAAAAACTTTGGATCTATCAAAGGATCTTCCATTGGGTCTGCAGACTTTAGTGTAACTGTTCCCCTAGACTTTGGTCTCAACAAACAACTATGACAGCTAAATCCATGTCCCCAAATCTGTGTTCTTCCGTGATCGACAACCATAGCAGGTGCAAAGTGAAGCTGTATATCAGGAATTTCTTTTGAGTCGCTGGATTTTATAAATCCTCCTGCTTCAGCAATGGTGGAAGTAAATAATCCTGTTTTCTTTAATATGTACTTTAATACCTCAATTGGATACTTTATTAAGAATGCTTTTATGGAGGTTCCAATAAACTGCATAGAGTTATATTTATGTACAGTAAGATAGTCAATGTGATCTTGAAGATTTTTTCCTACCCCAGGAAGATCTACCTTGTGTTCTATACCATGTTTTTCAATTTCTTCTCTTGGTCCCACTCCCGATCTCAACAATATTTGAGGAGAACCAAAAGCGCCTGAACAAAGAAGTACTTCTTTTGAGGCTGATATGATGTGAGATTCTCCTTCTGCATCTATATATTCAACTCCAGAAGCCTTTTGATTATCAATAAGGATCTTGTTTACATTTGCTTCAGTAATCACAGTCAAATTCGGTCTATCTAAAGCAGGCACTAAATATGCTTTCGCGGCACTACATCTTTTGCCATCTTTTTGTGTGGTTTGGTAAAAGCCTATGCCCTCTTGCTCTCCGCCATTGAAGTCTTCATTTTGTTTGTAAAGTTTTGATCCGGCTTCAACAAAGTCTTTTGTTGGTTTATTTTCATGTCTTATCTTTGAAACATTAAGTGGGCCTCCTTGGCCATGAAACTCATCATCAAACGTTTCATTGTGTTCTGCCTTCTTAAAATATTTTAGGATCTCATCATATGACCATCCCTCATTTCCTAGACTAGCCCAGTGATCATAGTCCCATCTGTGACCTCGAACATATAGCATTGCATTTATTGAACTTGAGCCGCCAAGTGTCTTTCCTCTTGGTTGTGCGCCACGCCTATGCTCTTTAACTTCTTGCTTTATTGAGTGAACACCTCCAGCTGTATCAACAACCTCAGCTGCTGGTTCAGCTACTGTCACCTCTTCAAATTCTTTTTGGGGAACCGTCTCATAATTCCAACTAACAGGATTATCTGGACCAAAGAATGCAAAGCCTATTGGTATATGGATTCTTGGATCTGTATCTTTTTTTCCAGCTTCCATAATACAAACTTTAGTATTTGGATCAGCGCTAAGTCTATTAGCTAAAACGCACCCTGCAGAACCTGCCCCAATAATTACAAAATCATATATTTTATCCATATGGACATATTAACATCTATCAGATTGCATGTTGATAGCTTGACCATTAGAATAACCACCTAGTTTACGAGGTAGAAAATGAAAAATATCAGTTATTTGTTAAGTTTATTATTAGCTTTTTCCTATGTTTCCTTTGCAGACGAAGAAGTTAAAGAAGCTCCTAAAGAATCGGAAGAAGTTGCAGAAGAAGTTACTGAAGAATCATCTGGTGAAGAAGCTGAAGAAGATAAAGAGCCAACTATAAGTGAGTTCATCGAGGAAGGAGACTTTGAAGTTATTGAGGGAATGCTCGATATTTATTATGAAACAGAAGAAGATACTTACTACACAATTATTGAAGAAGGAAATCTCTCAAAGGAGTTTATTTATTTTTACTACATTATAAGTGGTGCTCAAGCAGGTGGAGCAAGTGGTGGAGATATGGGGGACAGTTCTGTATTAGAGTTTAGAAAATTTAAGGATGACATAGCCCTCTATAAAAAAAATACAGTCTTTAACTATGATGACTCTAACAATATCTCAAAATCTACTTTAACAAACATACTGGAATCATTTGTCGGCAGGTTTGAAGTAAAGATAGAAGAGGAAGGAAGATACTTAATAAATATCGATAAGTTATTTCTAGGTGAAATGCTTGTTGGGCTTACTCCACCAAAAGAATATGCGGAGTATTACAGTCTTATTCTTGGAAGAATTGATGATAAAAAGACTTATATCAGCAGAGTAAAAAACTATCCAAAAAATACTTCAATAGAGGTGACTTATGGATTCTTTAATCCTAGCCCAAAGGGTTCAGTTGATGCAGTGCCAGATGCAAGATATTCAAGCATCGTAGCTAGGCATATGTTTGTCGAAATGCCAGATGATAATTATGAGCCAAGAGTTGCTGATCAACGAGTAGGATATTTCTCAACAAAGATCACTGATTTAAGCACTTATGATTATTTTAAAGGCAAGGATCTAATTAATAGATGGCGTTTGATAAAGAAGGATCCGACAGCTGAGATTTCTGAACCAGTAAATCCTATTGTTTTCTGGGTAGAAAACTCAACACCTGAAGAAATTAAACCATTTGTTGTTGAAGCAATTGAACTTTGGAATATTGCCTTTGAAAAGGCAGGATTTAAAAATGCTGTTGTAGCAAAAATACAGCCAGATGATGCTGAATGGGATGCGGGTGATGTTCAGTACAATGTTATTCGTTGGGCTTCAACTCCCTCTCCAAGATATTCTGGATATGGTCCAAGCGTTGCCAACCCTAGAACTGGAGAAATGATAGCTGCTGATATAGTTCAAGAATTTAATTCCATTAGTTATGGCTATAGGCTCAGAAAGATTTGGGGCTACGATGAAGAAAACGATCCTTTAAGACAGTGGATTGTATCTCTAACGCTTCATGAAATTGGTCATACTCTTGGTCTTCGTCATAATTTTAAAGCGAGTTGGTTGTACGGGCCCACTGAAATTCATGATAAGAGCGTAACTGGTAAAAATCATATCGGTTCTGTTATGGACTATGATCCAATCAATATTGCGCCTGAAGGTATTGAGCAAGGAAATTACTTCCCAACTGAGCCTGGTTTTTATGATATCTGGGCTATTGTTTTTGGTTACACTCCGGATATGACAGAACAAGAAAGAGTTGATTTATTAGCTCAGTCAACAAAACCTGAACTTATATTTGGTACTGATGATGATGCAATGGGTGCTCCTGGAAGAAATACTGATCCAAGAAATAAAAGGTATGACATGTCAAATGATCCAATAACTTATACAGTTCAAAGAATTCAAACAATTGATAAAAAAATTGCTGAATTACCGGAAATTTTTAATGAGCCAGGATCAACTTATTCTGAATTTAAAGGCACATTCGATAGCCTGGTTAGAGACAAAGGAAGGTTTCTTGAATCAGTCGCAATTCAAATCGGCGGAGTTTATTCCAATAGGCTTGTCATAGGGCAAGATGAAAACATGACACCTTTTGAGGTGGTTCCATATAGTGAGCAAAAAAGAGCAATGGAAGTTCTTAATGCTGAACTATTTGCGAATGATGCTTTCACCTTTGATCCAGAGATATTGAAGCTTCTTCAATCAGAAAAAAGAGCTGCAAGTTATTCTTTGAGCTTTATTCTTCATCCAAGGGTAATGAAGAGACTCACAGACAGCTCTCAGTATGGTAATAAATATTTACCAAATGAAGTTCTAGAAGATATCTTTAATGGTATTTTTGTACCAAGAGAGATTCCTGGAACATTTAAAATGAATCTTCAATCAGCTTATGTTGATGGCTTAATCGCAGCTATGGATGATGGAAGCTATGATGAGATATCAAGAGCAGCAATCTTTAGCTCACTGAATAAGATAAAGAACTTTACAAATTCAGCATATGGTAATGATATGGTAAAGGGGCACTTTGATTATTTAAATTGGAAAATAAACGACGCCCTTGATTGATTAAAATGAGCCGCCTCTTAATTTAGTATTTGGCGGCCCAAATGTCAGCGATAAAGCTTCTTTAACTGTTTTCGCTTTTCTAATATCTTTAAGAATTGCACCCCATCCCATAAAGGTAATCTTCACTGGATTGAATGTATTAACATTATTGACTAATCCATATTTGACTGGAGCTTTCTCAGGTTCAAATGTACCGAACATTTTGTCCCAAACAATGAAAAGGTTCCCATAGTTTTTATCGATATACTCTTTATTTGCACCATGATGCACTCTGTGGTGAGAGGG
>LUMR01000636.1_pt1 | contig 10797 bp, 9 predicted proteins | sample 730041 | NCBI WGS metagenome assembly LUMR01 (sample SAMN03860258, study PRJNA289734) | marine metagenome | biome: seawater column; feature: ocean; material: water; isolation source: Red Sea water column Station 12 - depth 10m | place: Saudi Arabia: Red Sea | collected 2011-10-15 | depth 10 m | reverse complement strand
TTATATGGGTTTATGTGGTTATATTTTTTATGTTGGTGAATATCAATGGAAATACGATTGGGGTGGATTATTACAGATGAGAGTTGGTGATGATGTAAAAACAATATTACCAAATAAAAATAGATTAGTTCTGATGAATCACTCACTTCGTATGGGTCATTGGGTTACACCAACAAATACTTGGGCAAAAGAAAACCGATATACTATTGTAGGTTTTTGTATTGATAAAGATAGAGATTTACCAGAAACTTGGACAAAAAGAAAAGACCAAAGGGTAGAGAAATGAAAATATTAATTACAGGTGGAGCAGGATATTTAGGTTCAGTCTTGACAAGAAACCTACTAAAAAATCACGAAGTAATCGTATATGATAATTTGATGTATAATCAAACATCATTAGTAGATTTATCAAACAATCCAAATTTTTTAATTATGGATGAACCTACTGGTAATCTTGATAACAAAACATCTCAACTTATTCAGGATTTAATACTGAATATTTCAAGAAATAATGAGATAGGGATCATTCTGGCAACTCACGATTTAAATTTTGCTAATATGATGGATACAGTTTATGAAATTTATGATGGGGGCTTAAGAAAAGTCAATGAGTGATATTTTTATAGCAGGTGGATGGTTTATGTGGCCTCTCTTAGCTTGCTCTATAACTATAATCTCAATATCTATTGAAAGATTTTGGATGTTACAAGAAAGACTTGTTTCTCCATCTGGTTTAGATAAGCAGGTTCTAAATTTAATTGATAGAGACCTTTTGGATGATTACCAGGAGAGAGCAATATCAGACATTTCATCATTAGGAGATCTTTTAATAACTGTTCATAAATATAAAGAATTATCTCGAGATCTACTTGAATCTAAATTAGAGGAAAAATCAATTGAAATTAAATACAAACTTGAGAGAAATCTTTCAATGCTTGGAGTGGTTTCAACCATTTCTCCACTATTAGGTCTCTTACAGGTGCAGCATCACCTGACTTATTAGCAAGTGGTATTTCTCAAGCTTTAATCACAACTGCCTTTGGATTAATGATCGCAGTTCCAGGACTTATTTTACATAGACACTTTGAGCAAAAAGTTAATAAATTAATGATTTTGTTGCAAAGTAAAACCTCATCATTTATTGATAATTTTTAAATGAAATTTGCACTAACATCAAATAAAAATCCAAGTATAGAGATTACTCCACTAATCGATATTGTATTTATTTTAGTTATCTTCTTTGTTGCAACCTCAAAGATAACAGATTCACAATTTCTTGATTTAGACCTGCCAACTACAGAATCATTTAATGTAGAGACATCTTCGCTATCTAACCAAATTTATATTTTTAATGACAATACTGTAATCTTCAATAATAAATCATACATTGTTAATGATGATGCTTTAAAAAATGCACTTTTAAATGAATTAATTGTCGAAGATACAATTATTCTAAGTATAGAAGGGGATGTTACTCATAAAATAACTATAGAACTTATGGACTTTTTACAAAAAAATTCATTTTCTGATGTTCAAATTAGGACTTTATCAAAATGAAACAAAATTCATTAAAAAGATTATTTTCTTACTCATGGAGATATAAATGGTCTTTCCTAATAAGTATTTTTGGTTTTATTTTATTTGCATCAGCTGATATAGCAGCAGTTGAATGGATTAGGCAAATTATTGGTTTCATTAATGATAACTCAGAAGATAAACAGCAACTTCTTGCTTTATCTTTAATTGGTATTGCTCTTGCACGAGGATTGGGTTTCTTTATTGGTAATTACTTTATGGCTAGAGTAGGATTTGGAGTTGTTTACCATCTTCGGGATGAACTATTTAAAAAGTTACATCAGCTACCAAAAAAATATTTTGATCAAAATCAGTCTGGTCAATTAATTAATAGAATTACATTCACAACAACCCAAGTATCTGGTGCAGCATCCAATGCTATTAAAACCTTAGTCAGGGAAGGATTTTTATTAATAGGTTTATTCTTTTATATGATCTATCTTAACTGGAAGTTAACGTTACTTCTTATTGTTACTGCACCTTTAATTGCAATAATTGTTTATTTTGCTGGTAAAAGACTAAGAAGACTTGCAAAAAAAATACAAACAGCAATGGGCGATGTTACTCATATTGCATCAGAAGCCGTAAATGGCCATGTTGAAATTAAATCATTTGGTGCTGAAGAGTATGAAAATAGTAGATTTGCAGATGCTAACTCTTCAAATAAAGTTCAGAATCTAAAACTTGAAGCTACAAATAATCTAGCTACACCAATAATCCAATTTTTAGTTTCTATATCCCTTTCCTTAGTTGCATATTTTGCATTAGGTTCTTCCTTGGGAATAACGCTTGATGCAGAAACCTTCGTAGCATTTTTTACAGCAGCAGGCTTGATGGCAAAACCTATAAGACAGTTATCAAGCATTAATGGGGTTATACAAAAAGGTTTAGCTGCTGCAAATGAGATATTTGATCAATTAGATTTTGATGACGAAGTTAATACCGGAGATACAACAAAACCTATAGAAGGTGTTATTGAGTTTAAGGATGTTTCTTTTGGATATACGGGAGATAAAAATATATTAAATAATATAAATTTAACTGTTAATAAGCATGAAACAATAGCATTTGTTGGTAAATCGGGATCGGGAAAATCTACATTAGCTAATCTTATTTCTAGATTTTATTCGGATTACACTGGACAGATATTAATAGATGGTATTCCAAGCAATGAATATGATTTAAGTTTTCTTAGAAAATCCATATCAATTGTTACTCAGTCACCAACTCTATTTAACGACACTATAGAAAGAAATATAGCCTATGGTGATGACGAATTTGATACTGAGAGAGTAATGGAGTCTGCCAGATTAGCTGGATGTTTAGATTTTATAGATAAATTACCAGAAGGCATAAATTCAGAAATTGGTGATGATGGTGTACTACTGTCAGGCGGTCAAAGACAAAGGCTTGCTATAGCAAGAGCTTTTTATAAAAATTCTCCAATTATTATTCTCGATGAGGCAACGTCTGCTCTTGACACTGAATCGGAAGAATTAGTACAAGAGTCACTTGAAAAATTAATATCTGATAGAACCACGATAGTTATAGCTCATAGATTATCAACCATTGAAAATGCTGATCAAATAGTAGTGCTGGATAATGGTCTTATATCACAACAAGGAAAACATTCAGATTTACTTGAGGAAGAGGGTATATACGCTTCACTATATAAAAATGTTCCAATTGAAAGTAAGAAATCATCATCTACATCCTTACAAAAAGTTTCATATTTACAGCCAATTGATGATGTTGAAAATAATTCTAGTTTTGTAATAAATGCTTGGTATCAAAAACATTTATGGTTGTATCTACTCTTACCATTCTCATGGATTTTTACTTTTCTAACTAATAGACGAAGAAGAAAATATCTTAAAAACCAAATTTCGTCATTTAAAACTGATACTCCAGTTGTTGTTGTTGGAAATATAAATATCGGTGGAACAGGTAAAACACCTCTAGTTAAGCATATTGCTTCAAAACTCAAAGAGAAGGGTTTAAAGGTTGGAATTGTCTCAAGAGGCTATGGCGGTAACTTCTCAGGAACACTTAGAGTTGATGATAATACAGAATATAAAAAATCAGGTGATGAGGCGCAAATGCTTGCTAATTTAAATGTTCCTTTATATTTAGATAAAAATAGACCAAGAGCAATTCAAAATCTAATAAATGAAAATGATTGTGACGTAATTTTATCTGATGATGGTCTTCAACATTATAAAATGTATCGTGATATTGAAATTATCGTCATAGATGGATCTAGAAGACTTGGAAATGGTTTAACATTCCCAGCTGGACCTCTAAGAGAATCATCAAAAAGATTAAAAACAGGAAACTACATTATCAATAATGGCGGACCAACTGAGGATGGTGAAATTCTAATGACCCTTCAGCCAAGTAAATTTGTACATTTAAATACAGGTAAATCCTATGATATTGATAAATGGCCTATGCATAATCAGATACATGCGGTTGCTGGTTTAGGTAATCCTGGTAGATTTTTTGATACCTTATCTCAACTAAATTTTGATATCGAAAAACATCCATTTCCTGATCATCATCAATTTGAAGAAAGCGATTTTGAATTTCTTGATCATCATCCAATAATAATGACTGAAAAAGATGCAGCTCGTTGTAAGAATTTTGAAAATCCTAGAATCTGGTATTTAACTGTCGAGCCAAAAATAGAAGAATCATTTATTAATGACCTAGAATCAAGAATACGATCTTTATCAAGCGATGAATGAGTTTATCGTAATAATTCCCTCAAGACTTTCTAGTACAAGACTCAAAGAAAAAGCGCTTCTAGACTTAAATGGAAAGAGTTTGATTGAAAGAGTTTATCTCAGAGCCATTCAGAGCAATGCAAAAGAAGTTTTCATAGCAACTGATTCAAAAAAGATTGAGGAGCATGTAAAAAACTTTTCACCTAATGTCATCTTAACCTCAAAAGAGCATGAGTCTGGCACTGATAGAGTTCATGAATGTGCGGCAAAATTAGATATTAGTGATGATATGGTTATTGTTAATGTTCAAGGTGATGAACCATTTATAGATCCAGAAACAATAAACAAAACAGCAGATATAATTTTTGAAAATAAAGATGCATCTGTTGGTTCAGCATGTACATTGTTTAAAGATAATGATTTTAAAGATCCCAACAATGTAAAAGTTTATTTATCAGACTCAAATAGAGCTATAAATTTTTTACGAAACGTTGATCCAATCGATCTCTCGAAGAATAAAGCAAAGTATTTCCAACATGTAGGTATATATTCATACAATTATGAAACTTTAAGTACTTTTGTTTCATTACCGAGATCTAAAAATGAGATTTCTGAAAGCCTTGAGCAATTAAGATTTTTAGATAATGGACATGAGATCTATTTAGTTGAAATTGAAGAATTAAGTATAGGAATTGATACCGAGACTGATTATAAAAAAGCTTTAAAGATTCTTAATAATAATGACTAAATACGAAATAAAGATTAAAAACTCTTTAAATCTTCCTTGTCATACAAATACGCTATATGAAATTGAATCAACCGAAGATCTTCTTAAAGTTGACTACAACAAATATGATGAATTATTGATTGTAGGAGAATGTACAAATTTAGTTCTTCCTACAAGACTAAATAAAAAAGTAATTAAATCAAAAAATACAAATGTTAATAAAATATCTTCAACCTTGTATAGAGTTGGATCTGCTGTAAATTGGAATGATTTTGTATTAAGTGTTATTGAAGATAATAGATTTGGTATTGAAAATTTAATAGGTATTCCTGGATCTGTAGGTGCAGCACCAGTTCAAAATATAGGGGCATATGGAGTTCAAGTTTCTGATTTTATTAAAAGTATTAATGTTTATGACTTTAAAGATAAAACTTTTAAAAAACTTCTAAATGATCAATGTAATTTTGGCTATAGATCTTCAATTTTTCAAACTAAACCATATTTTATTATTGATATTGATTTTGAATTTAATCATATTGAAAAACTGAATATGGATTATGAGGGTATAAGACAGCTTATTACTGCTCAAGACAAAGATATAACATCTATAACCTCAAAAGAACTAGGTGCGATTATCTGTGAGCTACGAGATTCAAAGCTGCCTAACCCTAAAGTGGTACCAAATGCTGGAAGCTTTTTTAAAAATCCTATAATTAATGAAAAGGATATTTCATACAAGAACTTTAAAAAAGAAGATTTAATAATATGGGATCATGATAAACCAAATGTAAAAGTTGGTGCAGGAAGACTTATTGAGCTTATAAAAAGTACTCTAAATCAAGAAGCTATTGATAATTTACATTCAAGTCACGCACTAATAATTACCAACAAAAACAATATTACTTATGATGACATAATAAAAATCTCACAAGACATTCAATCAAAAGTCTATAAAGAGTTTAATATCCTCTTAGAGATAGAACCAACGATTATATAAAAATGATTTATGCAGCTTTAGCTCATTTATTTGCTGTAATGAGCCCAGGACCAGATACAGCAATAATTATTAGAGAGGTTTCGCTTAATAAAAGAAGGGGGGGATTATTCTGTGCATTTGGGATTGGAGTTGGGATATTAATTCATTGTTACTTGGCAATATTTGGCATATCAACTTTATTACTTTCAAATAATATTGCGGGTGATCTAATATCAACGTTTGGGTCTTTTTACTTAATATTTATAGGTATCTCATCATTTAAAAGTGAATCGCAGACATCTGAAAAGTCCCATTTAATGTCCAGCAGCTTCATAAATGGATTTATTACAAACATCTTTAATATAAAAGCTTTTATTTTCTTTATTTCATTATTTTCAATCATTCTTAATGATGATATTTCATCTATTGGAAAGATCTTTATCCCTATCTACTTTGCAGTAGCTACTTCCTTATGGTTTTCATTCTTAACCATAGTTCTTACACACGATAATATTCAAAAGTAAATATACTTTTCTAGAATAACTCCAATAGCATGCAACGAACTGAACCACCACCAATTTTTTCTATTGTGTGAATATTTATGTCTACGATATCGTAATATTTTTCAATAAATCTTTTTTGTATTAAATCTAAAGCTTTAAGACCAGAAGAAGATATTAAAAATTTAGCTTCGTTATTAGTATTTCTTACTACTATGGCATTCCCTGAGAAATTTTTAACCTGCTCTAAAGATAAATAAAGAATCTTATGAGTTTTTTCAATATTTGATAGTAAGTATTTAGAGTCGGAAATTGAATCAAAACATATTCCAGCAAATTTATTTGTAATAAACATTAGAACATTTGTATGGTAAGTGGGTTTTTTATCTATATAGCTTTTAAAATGAACAAGATCATACCCTCTAAGTTGAGACCATTTTGAGGCTAAACTTACGTTTGATCTATTTGATTCAGCCATATATGCGTTTTTGTTAACTCTATCTAACACCAAAGAACCTGTTCCTTCTAAAAAAATATTTTTTGCTTCATATTCAGTTAAATCATTTTTAAGTGAATAGTTTGTATTTAAAAAATTTATGTTTGAGTTTGATCTTTCTATACGTCTATTTGGAGATTGCATACTAAATAAGTCATATGTTCCATCTTCAAAAGTTACAACCCAATTATTAGGATATATGCTATCAGGTGAATTTTTTGGACTCTTTAGTATATTAAATGAGATATTATTTTTATCTAATGAGCTTATAAGGTTATCAAACTCTTCAAAAATCTTTAGCTTATTAAATTGAACATCATTTTGAAAAACATTTGTATCAAACGTCTCTGTATTAAAATTAAAATTTGATGGCTCAACTAGAGCTAATTTATTTGCTGATTGATCCAAGAATTTATATTTTCCTCAAGAACATAAAGAGGTATGCCTCCATGTCTCAAAACCTCATGATGGAATTCTTTAATATCAAACTCATCACCTAACTTATTCTCAGAAGTAGCTCTAAGTTCCTTTATTTTAAGTTCACCAATTTTGTATGCCAATGCTTGACCAGGCCAATTAATATACCTATCAATTTCATTTATGACATCCTGTTTTGTTTTTGCTGCATTGTCTAAGAAATATTCAATTGCTTGTTGTCTTGACCATCCTTTGTAATGCATACCGGTATCAACAACAAGTCTTACTGCACGCCACATTTCGTATGTTAGCTGACCAAATTTGGAATATGGATCTTTATACATCCCTAAATCTTCACCTAAACTTTCAGCATATAAACCCCATCCTTCAACGAATGCAGTATAGCCCCCATATTTTCTAAAGTTTGGTAAATCTAATTCCATCGTATAAGCAATTTGCAAATGATGACCAGGCATTGCCTCATGAAGTGATAGCGCTTCTATTTCATATTTAGGTCTAACTTCAGGCATATATAGGTTTACATAGTAATATCCAGCTCTTGAACCATCAGCAGCTGGTCTTTGATAGTAGGCTGTTGTAGTATCAGGAGCACTTTCCATTGGTATAGGTTTTAATCCATATGGCATAGAAGGTAAGTCTTTAAATAATTTAACCAACAAAGGATCTATTCTTTTAGATGTAGCAAGATATTCAGTAAATAGTTCTTCACCTGTTTCAAAGTAAAACTGGCTATCTGTCCTTAAAAAGTTTAGAAATTCATTAAAACTTCCATTCCATTGAACTTGATCCATAATCTTAAACATTTCATTCTTTATCCTAGATACTTCACTTAATCCAATATTATGTATTTCATCTGGGGTGAGGTCGGTGGTTGTAAATTGCCTAGCGATGAGTTCATAGTATTGTGAACCATTTTTGATATCGCTAATACCTATTGTGTCTCTGCAATTAGGGTAATAAGAATTTTCAAAGAAATTTAATAACCTTACATAAGAGGGTATCACAACATTAGTTATAGTAATTTGCGCTTGTTCTCTTATTTGTTCTTGTTCTTGATTTGATATTTCATCTGGTAAAACCTCAAATGCATCATAGAAAGGACTATTTATATAAGAATCAACATTTTGTAATTTTATTTGATTTAAGACTCTACTCATTAAAACCTTAGGGGGCATGACTTGATTTTCAATACCTTGGTTTGCTAGTGCAATATATTGATCAATTACATCATCAAGTTTTTCAAGACGAGAAATCCAATCCATATATTGCTGAAAATTACGAAGAGGTAATGTTTCAGCTGTTTCGTGTTGAAGTTGAATACCGCCTCTATGACTAAAAGGTAGTAAATGTATTTGATATTGATGTTTTTCTGCAGAGTTTTTATAACCATCTAAGAACAATCGATAGTTTAGTTTATTTTCATCTGAAAAATCATCAACACTCATCGTTTCAAGTTCTTCTATAACTTTTAATGTATGCTCATGATCTTTATTTATCTTCTCAATTGAATAATCAGGCCATAATGTATTGAAGCGTAAATCTCCCATATAGGATGCATAGATGGGATTATCCTCTATTGATTTTGCAAATTCTTTATCTAGAATTTCTAAAAATTTCTGTTCATCATTAGTTTTAGAAAAGAAATTTGGTATTAAAGATAGATTAAAAGCAACAATTAAACCTAGCGATAGTAATCCTGTATAGAGAATATATCTAAGCTTAAACATTACATGTTGAGATAATTTGGACCACCCATACCTTCAGGTGTTACCCAAGTAATATTTTGTGAGGGATCTTTGATGTCACATGTCTTACAGTGAACACAATTCTGAGCATTTATAACAAATTTGTCTTTACTATCCTCTCTAACAACCTCGTAAACACCTGCAGGACAATATCTCTGAGCTGGTTCTGCATATTTAGGTAAATTTACACTTATTGGAATGTTTTCATCTTTTAATTTCAAATGACATGGCTGATCTTCTTCGTGTGTTGTGTTGGAAAGGTAAACAGAACTTAATTTATCAAAAGATATAACTCCATCTGGTTTGGGATAATCAATTTTAGGCATTTTTGATGCATCTTCTAAGCAAGCATAATCAGGAGTAGGGTGGTTTAATGTAAATGGTAGATTGCCTCTAAATATGAATTGATCAATGGCAGCTAAAATAGGTCCAACAAAATTACCAAATTTATGTAACAAGGGACCAAAGTTCCTTGCTTTATATAACTCTTTTTGAAGCCAAGAGTTTTGAATGTTGTCTTCATAAATAACAAGATCTGAACCAATATTATTATTTTCTAGCGCATCAAAAACAGTTTCTGCTGCAATCATTCCTGATTTCATTGCTGTATGCGTTCCCTTTATCTTAGGAAAATTGAGTGTGCCAGCATTATCCCCAACAATAAGACCACCATTGAATGACATTTTAGGCCTAGACTGATAACCACCCTTTATAAGAGCTCTTGCACCATAAGCTACTCTAGTTCCATCTTTAAGAAGTTTAGATATCCCAGAATGATGTTTCCATTGTTGAAATTCATCATATGGACTTAAATAAGGATTTTTATAATCCAATGGTACAACGTAACCCATATAAAGTTGATTATTTTTGCCATGGTAGCAATAAGAACCCGAGACTGTTCCGTTTGCTGGCCAACCAGCAGTATGCATAACTGTTCCTTCTTTATGTAAATCAGGTTTGATATCCCATATTTCTTTAAAGCCTATTCCATAATGTTGGGGATCTTTTCCATCGTCTAATTTAAATTTTTTAATTATTTGTTTTCCAAGATGACCTCTACAACCCTCAGACAGAATTGTATATTTCCCTCTAAGTTCCATACTTGGTTGATATGATGGTTTCTTTTCACCATCCTTACCGACACCCATTTCACCTGTAACAATTCCTTTGAGCTGATCGTTTTCAATAATTATTTCAGAAGCAGTAAATCCCGGAAATATCTCGACACCAAGAGATTCAGCTTCTTTTGCTAACCATCTACAAAAATTAGCAAGACTCATTATGTAATTACCATGATTATTGAAATTAGGCATTAATATGCCTGGCATAGGGACAGGTATAGATATATTTTGATTTATAAGATATTTAACAACATCTTTTTTAACGGGTGTATCAAGGGGTGCATCTTTTTCCTTCCAGTCTGGAATAAGTTCATTAAGAGCTGTTGGCTCAAATACATTACCAGACAAAATATGAGCACCAACTTCAGAACCTTTCTCAATAACGCATATTGAGTAATTTGTATTATTTTTTTTGTTTAACTGAGCAAATTTTATGGCTGTAGAAAGTCCAGCAGGTCCAGCACCCACAACAAGGACATCATATTCCATTACA
>LUMR01000724.1_pt1 | contig 10847 bp, 15 predicted proteins | sample 730041 | NCBI WGS metagenome assembly LUMR01 (sample SAMN03860258, study PRJNA289734) | marine metagenome | biome: seawater column; feature: ocean; material: water; isolation source: Red Sea water column Station 12 - depth 10m | place: Saudi Arabia: Red Sea | collected 2011-10-15 | depth 10 m | reverse complement strand
GTTTTAGATGCATCATCAGCTAAAGAGTTTGCAAATTTTGAAAACTCTTCTGTATCTATGATCATTAATTTAGTTTATGGAAGTGGTGCTAGATTATCTGAGTGTTCTCTTAGGAAATAAACTAAGTCTGCTCTATCTTTTACTTTTTTCAAACCTGCAAAGTTCATTTTTGTTCCTTTTATATATTTTTTTGGTTTATATAAAAATTCTGCTAATTCTTCATATCCCCATTCTCCACCGTATTCAGCTAAAGCTTTAGAGTATGCAAAACCTTCAACATTTGCTTTTGGTCTATTAATGATATTCCATAAGTGAGGGCCTACTTTATTGGCACTACCCTTCTCATAATTATGGCATGTTGCACATTTCTTGAATAATTTTTCTCCATTATCAAGAGAAGCACTTGCTAGTAAAATAGAAATTGGTTCAATTACCTCTTCTTTTTTTTCTACTACTCCAACGCCAGTAGAATCCTCAGGAACGTCTATTTTATAAGCTGTTTCTTTTTTTTCATCATGATCAATATCAATGACTAAATCTCCAAAATGCCCGATAAGGGTAACAATTAAGACTGCTAATATAATAGATGCTAAAATTTTATTAACTTCAAGCCCAGACATGTATAAGTACATATACAGATTTTTTAGAAGAAAGAATATATTTGTCGTAAGTATGAAATTTAAATTCTCTTGCTTAATTGTCGCATAAATTATGAAAAATGTTGTAATTATACCTTCACGAATGGCTTCCACTAGACTGCCGGGAAAACCATTAATGGCTATAGATGGTATTCCAATGATACAACGAGTATGGCAACAAGCAATTGAGTCAAATATTGGAGAAGTCTTTGTTGCTTGCTCGGAAATTGAAGTGCATGATTTAATCGTAAATAATGGTGGCAAAGCTATTATGACAGATCCAAATCTCCCCTCTGGAACTGATAGAGTTCACTCCGCTTTTTTAAAGATAAAAAATAACAAAGACATTGATGTAATAATCAATCTACAAGGTGATATGCCTCTTATAAATCCAGAACATATTCTTAAAGTCATTGACCCAATAAAAAGAAATTTTGCTATTGGTACACTCGCAACAAACTTAAATGATAATGAATTAAATAATCCCAATGTAACAAAAGTTGAAGTTGATTTTAAAAAAAATGAAATAGCGCAGGCGTTGAGTTTTTATAGAGAAGTTACGATAGAAAATAAAAACTTATACCATCATGTTGGTATCTATAGTTATACTCCAGATTCAATAAATACATTTATCAATCTACCTAAATCAAAAAATGAAATAGATCTAAGTTTAGAACAAATGAGAGCTATGGATTCTAATATTCCAATTGGAGTTACTTATGTTCCTGAAGTTCCAATGAGTGTAGATACAAAAGAGGATTTAATAAATATTGAAACTAATATAAGAGAGCACAATGATAAAAGTTGATAGTTTTTCATTTCAAGGTGTAAATGGTGCTTATAGTGAACAAGCTGGAAAAAATATTTTTCCAAACGCAACAAGTATACCGTGTGCAACTTTTGAAGATATGTTTGAACATGTTAGGTCAGGAAAATCAGAAGCAGCAATGGTTCCAATAGAAAACTCACTTGCAGGAAGAGTAGCGGATACTCAAAGATTGATACCCGACTCTAATTTAAAAATAACTTATGAATATTTTCATGAAGTAAATCATAACTTACTTGGAATTAGAGGTGCAAAAATCTCAGATATCAAAAGAATAAGAAGTCATGAACAGGGAATTGCTCAATGTCGAAACAAAATTTTAAAACTAGATAAACAAATGATTGTTGAAGCTGATACAGCTGGATCTGCTAAACTAATTTCAGAGTTAAACAATATTGAAGATGCTGCTATCGCATCTGCACTTGCTGCTAAGATCTATGATCTTGATATTTTGGAAAAAAATTTTCAAGATAACCAAAATAACGTAACCCGATTTCTAGTTATGCAAAAAAATTTATTAGATATAAATCCAGATACAAAGGATATTCTTACAACATTAGTATTTACAGTTAGAAGTATTCCAGCGGTTTTATATAAATGTCTTGGTGGATTTGCTAGTAATGGTGTTAATATAACTAAGCTTGAGAGTTACATTCACCCACAGGGTTTTGATGTTGCACAATTTTATGTAGATTTTGAGGGACATCCTGAAAATACATCTGTAAAATTAGCATTAGAAGAGATGAAATTTTTTTGTAAGAAGATAGAAATCCTTGGAGTATATGAGAAATCTTCATTCAGGAAAAAATAAGATTTTTTAAAAAGTCTATTTATATTTTATTTACATTAATGTTATATTGCTACAGGGAGGATTGAGGGCAAATAAATTGCTAATCCAGTCAGATCTGAAAAGAAGCAGCTGTAACAATCTTGTTTGGGTCTCAACTCCTTCCATTAATTATAATGACAGAAGAAAAAAAATATAAAGTTTTAGCTAGAAAATACAGACCGCAAAAATTTGAAGATTTAATTGGTCAAGAATTATTAGTAAAAATTCTATCAAACGCTATTAATAATGACCGACTAGCTCATGCTTATATTCTAACCGGTGTAAGAGGTGTTGGAAAAACCACAACTGCTAGACTGATAGCAATGAGTATTAATTGTAAAAATAGGGATAAAAAAAATTGTGAACCATGCGGAAGTTGTGAGTCATGCAAATCAACAACTTCAGACAGCAATCTTGATGTTATTGAGATTGATGCAGCATCGAATACTGGAGTTGATGACATTAGAGAAATAATTGACAATGTAAAATATAAACCCGTTATTGGAGATTATAAAATATTTATAATTGATGAAGTTCATATGCTTTCAAAAAGTGCATTCAATGCGCTGCTTAAAACTTTAGAAGAACCACCAGAACATGTTAAATTTATTTTTGCCACAACAGAAATTAAAAAAGTACCAATAACTGTTTTATCGAGGTGTCAGAGATTTGATTTACATAGAATAGAGAATAAAATTTTATCAGATCATTTATTAAAAATTTCCAAACTAGAAAATATTGATATTGATTTAGACGCTATTTCGTTAATTGTTAGATCGGCAGATGGATCTGTAAGAGATGGTCTTAGTTTATTAGATCAAGCAATAACTAGCCCAAATGAAAAAGTTGACTCGCAAACTGTAATAAGCATGCTTGGATTAGCTGATAGAGAAAAAATATTTAACTTAGTTGAAATTATTTTAGAAGGAGATGCGCTTGGTGCAATTAACAAATATAAAGAATTGTATGAATTAGGAGCAGATATAGCAATGATATTTGATGAACTATTAAACGTAGTACATTTTCTTGTTCAAATAAAGATAGCACCAGATTTAAAAGATGACATTTATATTCCTGAATTTGAAAGAAATAAAGGCATGATGGTCCAAGCCCAGAAGATCTAATCAAAAAAATGGACAAAGAAGTCGTAAAAAAAGAACCCTTAGAAAAAAATCTTGAACTACAAAATGAAACTAATGAAAGTAACAAAATTCTAAACTTTAATGAAAATAAAAAAGAAATTTTACCAAAAGAAAATGTAGATATAAAACATGTTCAAGACTTCAGACATTTTGTCGATATGTTTTTTAAAAATAGAGAAGGATTACTCCACACTAAGTTGTACAATGATGTGAAGTTAGTCTCTTTTAAAGAGGGAGAAGTTACTTTAAATACATCTAAAATTAATGACACTGCCTTCAATAGAACAGTTGCAAAATTAATCTCTAAATGGACAGGAAGAATATGGCAGATACATTCATCTACAAGTAATCTTGGAAAAAGTTTACATGATGAGGATATTATTAATCAACAAAAAGAAATTGAAATAATGAAAAATCATCCAGAAGTAAAAAAAATATTAAAAGAATTTCCTGAAAGTAAAATTCACGCTATTACAGAACTAGGTGAAATAAATGATGATGAGACAGATATAAATCAACCAAAGATGAAAAAGGAGAAATAATGGTTAATTTAGGTAATATGATGAAGCAAGCTCAACAGTTGCAAAAGAAAATGGCTGAAGCACAGAATAAATTAAATGATATTGAAGTTGAAGGTACTTCTGGAGGTGGTCTTATTAAAGTAACAGCTACAGCAAAAGGTATATTCAAAAGAATTTCAATTGATGACAGCTTGATTAAACAAGATGAGAAAGAAATACTTGAAGATCTGATCGTCGCTGCAATAAATGATGCCAAAGAAAAAGGAGAAGCTGCAGCTCAAGAAGAAATGAAAAATCTCACAGGTGGCCTACCATTACCTCCAGGAATGAAACTTCCTTTCTAAAAATGGAGCAATCCCCAATAGATAAATTAATAAACGATATTTCAAAACTTCCAGGATTAGGAAGAAGATCGGCTCAAAGAATTGCTCTTTTTTTATTAAAAAATAAAGATAAAAATTTATCTCCTTTAATTGAGAGTTTAAACTTATCTTATAATAAAATTATTGAGTGTTCAGAATGTGGAAATATAGACATGGTAAATCCATGCAATATTTGTGCAAATCCTAAAAGGGATAAAACAACTATTTGTGTTGTTGAGGATGTGTCAGATTTGTGGACATTTGAAAAAGTAGGATTTTATCGTGGCCTCTATAATGTTTTAGGCGGTTCATTATCAGCGATTCAAGGTATAGGAACTGATGAATTGAAAATAGAACATCTACTAAAGAGAATTGAAACAAACAATGTTAAAGAAATTATTCTTGCCTTAAGTACAACTATGGAAGGACAAACAACATCTTTTGTTATTGCAGATAAGCTGGAAAAATTTAAAGATTTAAACGTAACAAGACTTGCACAAGGAATCCCTATGGGTGGAGAAGTACACTACTTAGATGAAAACACATTAAATACAGCATTCCAATCTAGAAAAAAAATTACATAAATAAAAATGGATAAATTACTTTACGTACCAAATCCACTATTACGCCAAAAAGCAGATAAAATTCAGTCTGTTGGAATTAAGGAAAAAGAAATTGCCAAAAAAATGATGCAAATAATGATAAAAGCACCAGGTGTAGGTTTAGCAGCAAATCAAATTGGAATTCTAAAACAAATTGTGACTATATTTTTTGTAGATCAAGAGACTAAAAAAGAAACACAATATACATTATTTAACCCAAATATTGTTTCATACTCTCAAGAAAAAATTGTTATGGAAGAGGGTTGTTTATCTCTTCCTGAACAATTTGCAGAAATTGAGAGACCTCAAAATATAGTAGTCGAGTACTTAGATGAAAATAACAAACAAATAACAAAAGAAGTTAGCGGAGTGGAATCAAGAATTTTACAACATGAAATTGATCATCTTTCTGGAAAGTTATTTGTAGATTATCTTTCTTCATTAAAAAGGAATATAATGATCAAAAAAGTACAAAAATTTTTAAAAAACAAAAAATAATGAATAATAAAAAAATAATTTTTATGGGTTCACCAAAAATAGCCTCTGACTATCTTGAGGCTTTAATTAAAAGTAATTTCATAATTTCCGCAGTATTTTCACAACCCCCAAAAAAGAAATCTAGAGGAATGAAAATAATTGAATCCGAAGTCCATCAACTTGCAAATAAAAATAACATTGAAGTTTTTTGTCCAAATACGTTTGATAAAGATACTATTGAGACAGTGAAAAAATTAGATCCAGATTTAATTATTGTCATGGCATACGGTAAAATATTACCAAAAGATATTTTAGATTTACCACCATTTGGTTGTATCAATGTCCATGTCTCTTTGTTGCCTAGATGGAGGGGTGCAGCCCCAATAGAGCATTCTTTAATGAATGGTGATAAAGAAACAGGTATATCAATAATACAGCTAATCGAAAAATTAGATGCTGGACCAATTATTAATCAAAAAAAAGTAGATATAGAAGATGATTGTAATAAAAATGAATTAAGTCAAAAATTAACAGATGTTGGAATAAAATTATTAGTGGAAACTATTCCTCTTATATTTGATAAAAAAATTTCTTATTCTGATCAGGATGATAATGATGCAACATATGCAAATAAAATTTCTTCACTAAACAGAAAAATTAATTTTAATAAATCTGTAAATGAAGTTTTAAATCTTATAAGAGCACATTCTCCTAAACCTGGTGCTTGGTTTACTATACAAAATGAAAGAATTAAAATCATTAAAGCAAGAAAATCAAACTCTAACGGTAATGCATCGACAATTCTTAACGAGACATTTGATATTGGGTGCAATGATGGAAGTATTGAACCACTAATTTTACAAAGAGAAGGCAAAAATGCTATTTCTAAAGATGATTTTCTTCGGGGATATAGTTTTAAGGTTAATGAAGTAATAAATGCCTAACTACAAAATAACATTAGAATATGATGGAACTAATTATGTTGGTTGGCAACGTCAAGAAAATGGTCCTTCCGTTCAACAATTGGTTGAAGAGGCAATAGAAAAACTATCAAAACAAAAAATAACACTTTTTGGAGCTGGTCGAACAGATGCAGGCGTTCATGCAAGAGGACAAGTAGCTAATTTTGAATTAGAGCAACATTTTGATACTGATACTATTAGAGATGGCATTAATCATTATCTAAGACCCCAACCCATATCTATTTTACATGCTGAAGAAGTAGATAAAGATTTTAATTCAAGATTTTCAGCAAAATTGAGATGGTATGAATACAAGATCTTAAATAGAAGATCACCAATTACGTTAGAGCAAAACAAAGTTTGGTGTGTACATAAAAAAATAGATGCTGAAAAAATAATAAAACAATCACAACAATTTATAGGCAAATTTGATTTGTCTGCTTTTAGGTCAATAAATTGCCAATCGAAATCACCAATTAAATCTATTAATTCACTTGATATAAATTTTAATCATGATGAAATAAATTTTTTAATATCAGCTAAATCCTTTTTACATTCTCAAGTTAGAATCATGGTCGGTACACTGGTTGATATAGGACTTAGTAAAATAGAAAAATCTATTTCAGAAATTATTCAATCCAAAAAAAGAGAATTTGCTGGGGTTACTGCGCCACCTGAAGGATTGTATTTATTGAAAATAGATTATTAATAAAAGCCAATCTCTGATAAACAAATATCTGCTTGAAAATCTTTAAATCCAGCAACCAGACCTAATGTCTTGATATTTTGACCAACTAATTTTTTAGGCTGATATGCATTTGATTTTTTAAATTCACTAAAGGGTGCTTTTATTACTGTCCACTCAGAATTAGTTTTAAAACTATACTTATAATATTGCCATGGAGCCATCGTCAAAGCGGTTCTTACATGAATTGAATACTCTTCATTATTACCAAACACTTTAAAATAAACACCCTCAAACTCTTCTGTTGATATTGAAGGTTTTAATTGATTTCTTATTTGAATAAAACCACCGTTATTTTCAGTCGTGACATCTCCTGTCATATGATAACAATTAACATCATTAACTTTTGATATGATTGCTTTGCCTTGAGATAATCCACCCATTACTCCATCAGTAAAAAAAGCCCAATTTTGACCTTGAGAAGAAATTCCAGGTGTTTCTAAGTTATCAAGTATCATTTTATTCTGAGATTGAAGATTGAATGAAAAAAATAAAATAAAAACAAATATTATTAAACTTTTCAATTTTTACGATTTTCTGCTAATTTTTTTTTGATAAGAGATAAACCCGTTTCAACTTTTGATTTATATGATTCTTCAAATGCTTTTAACTGCCAATCTGAAAATCTAGATTTTAGTTCAGATAAATTATTTTGTTTCCATTCATTAGAAGTATTTTCATCTTTCCAAATATCTTTTTCTTCATTGGTTCTTCCACAACCGTAGCAATACCCTGAGATTGGGTCAGTTTTACATACGCTAATGCAAGGCGAAGTTACTTTGTTCTGTTCCATGATAATATACATATATTTTTTTTTAGTTTATTCCATTAAAACGATGTAAAACTTTAAAATTATGACTGATTTTAGCTATTTAAATGTTGATAATGCTTATAAATTAATCAATCAAAAGGTAACAAAAACTCCTTTGGTAACTAATGATTACATAAATAATCTTTTAGAAGCTGAAATTTATTTTAAACTTGAGAATTTACAAAATACTGGATCATTTAAACTACGTGGAGCTACACATAAAATTACAAAATTAATAGAAACTGTAAAAGACTCAGGTGTAGTAGCATATTCATCAGGTAATCATGCACAAGCTGTTGCCTATGCATCTATGATTAATACTATTAGTGCAAAAATAATAATGCCTAAAACTGCACCTCAAATAAAAATTGAAAATACAAAAAAATATGGAGCAGAGGTAATATTATATGACACTTACTTTCAAAGTAGAGAAGAGATAGGAAATGAAATTCAAAAGAAGGATAATAGAGCTCTAATTAAACCCTATGATGATGAAGATATAATTGAATTTGATGACACAAAAAGATCTTTAGAAGCTGGTAAACTTATAGAAAATAAAAAAAATGCTAAATCTTTTTGTGATGCACTATTGGCACCACAACCTGGTAATATAACTTTTCAAATTAATTCAAATAATCTTGAAGGAGGACTAAGTGTTTCTGATGAAGAAGTAACAAAAACTATAATTTTGCTAGCTGAACAACTTAAAATAGTTGTGGAGCCAGGAGGAGCAGTTGCAGCTGCAGCAGCATTAAATAATAAAATTGATGTTAAAAATAAAAAAATTATAGTTATGATTTCTGGTGGTAATATCGATCTAAGTTTATTTAATAAGTTATAATGAATCAATCAAATTTAAAAAAATTACAAAATCTATTAAAAGAAAAAGATATCGATATTTTTGTCATTAATAGAAGTGATGAATATTTAAATGAGTATATTTCCCCAAATGCAGAAAGATTAAATTTTATAACAAATTTTTCTGGTTCAGCAGGAAGAGCAATTATAACGCCAACAGATGCCTTCTTGTATGTTGATGGAAGATATACTTTTCAAGCAAATACTCAAATTAACGCCAAAGAGATTCAAGCAAAACACTTAAATAGCTTTTGGACAGATTTAGAAAAAATTTTATTAGAAGAAGAATATAAAATTGCATTAGATCCAACTCTTCATTCAATTATAGAAATTGAAAAAGTGGAAAAAATGTTAGAGAATTCAACATCTCAACTCCAACTAATAGATAAAAATTTTGTTGATTTGATATGGGAGAATCAACCAAAAACTCAGTATACAGATATATTTGATCACCCAACAAGTTTTGCTGGTCAGGGCAGAAGTGAAAAATTAGATATTTTAAAAAAATTTTTAGATCAAAATGAAATTGATCATTACTTTGTTTCTGGGCTTGATAATATTGCTTGGCTATTAAATTTAAGAGCAGATGATATTAAGTATACACCGCTGCTTTATTCTTATCTTCTAATTTCAAAAAATAATAAACACTCTTTGTATATTAAAGAGTCTTCAATGCCAGAAATTCTAAAAAAAGAAATCCAAACACTAATAAATATTAATAATATTGAAAATATCGGATCAATTTTTAATAACATTAATTCATCTGAATCAATTGGTTTAGATTTTAATTCCACCACTTTTTATTTTTTAGATCTTTTAAGAAAACAAAAAATAAATACTAAAAATTTAGCAAATCCATGTATTTTGTTAAAAGCTGTCAAAAATGAAACTGAACTTGATGGGGCAAAAAAAGCACATATAAGAGATGGTGTTAGTATTACCAAATATATTTATTGGTTAAAAAATATCATGGATCCTAAATCAAATGATGAAATAAGTGTTGCACATCATTTAGAAAATCTGAGAAGAAAAAATGAATTATTTCATTCTCTATCTTTTGATACAATATCAGCAATTGATCAAAATGCAGCCCTTCCTCATTACCGTGTTACTGAAGAAGGAAAATCATCTTTCTCAGATAATAATATTTATCTTGTTGACTCAGGAGGGCAATATTTTGATGGAACAACCGATATAACAAGAACTATAATTTTAGGTGAAGCAACAACAGAACAATCATGGTACCGGTCACGGTATAGGAAGTTTTTTGAGTGTCCATGAAGCCCCACAACGTATTGCAAAAAAATCAATGTTTGATAGCGTTGAGTTGCTTCCAGGAATGATTTTATCCAATGAACCTGGATACTATAAAGAAAATGAATATGGTATAAGAACAGAAAATTTAGTCGTGATAAAAGAGAATAATGATAAGAAATTATATTTTGAAAACATCTCGTGGTGTCCAATAGATCTGGATCTCATTGAAAGTAGCATGCTTGATCAAATTGAAAGAAATTGGCTAAATAAATATCATAGAAAGGTGTATGAAAAATTGCACACGCACCTTGATAATCAAGAAAGAGATTGGCTTAAAAAGGTAACTTCTGAAGTTTAGTTAAAGCCGCCAATTATGCGGCTTTCTTATTGATATCAAATTCAGTTCTTAGGAGATGCTTATCTAATTCAATTTTCCATTCTTTTCCGTATTCAGATTTGAAATATTTAACTAAATCCTCATCATAATTGTAGTTTTTGTCACTTAAATCCTCGTAAACTTTATTAAAAAAATTAAAAACATTAATCATTATTTATTCCTTTCAATAATAAAATAGTAATTATTCTATGCAATCAAAGTATAAAAATATGAATTTTAATATGCAAAAAATGCATATATAAATATATGAAAAATTTAAATGTAGTTAAATTATTTAATAATGGTTAAAATTAATTGTTCCTGATTGACTTTGTACATTAATACTTCATAAATTTTATAATATTATAACTTTCAATGATAATAATTTTAACACAATGTTTTCCATCTAGAGTAGGGGGAATTGAAACATTGATGTATGAC
>LUMR01001744.1_pt1 | contig 11072 bp, 9 predicted proteins | sample 730041 | NCBI WGS metagenome assembly LUMR01 (sample SAMN03860258, study PRJNA289734) | marine metagenome | biome: seawater column; feature: ocean; material: water; isolation source: Red Sea water column Station 12 - depth 10m | place: Saudi Arabia: Red Sea | collected 2011-10-15 | depth 10 m | reverse complement strand
CTGCGAGATAGTTTCACGTGCTAGAAAGCTTGTTGGAAATGATTTTCCGATAATGCTGAGATTTTCTCAGTGGAAACAACAAGATTACGAAGCAAGACTTGCTCCCTCTCCTACTGACTTAGAAACTTTTTTAGGACCCATATCTGATTCTGGAGTTGATGTCTTTCATGCTAGTACAAGAAGATATTGGGAGCCAGAATTTGAGGGGTCTGATTTAAATCTTGCAGGCTGGACTAAAAAAATAACCAACAAGCCTACTATTACTGTGGGTAGTGTGGGGCTGGATTCAGATTTTATAGGCCTCTATGTCGGCAATGACAAAGCTAATACCTCTTCTATTAAAACTTTAGTTGAGATGTTCGAAAGAGGAGACTTCGATATGGTTGCCGTAGGGAGAGCTCTTTTATCTGATCCAGAATGGGTTTTGAAGGTTAAAGAAGGACGAGAAGAGGAGATTGTAGGTTTTACAAAAGAATACGTGGAAAAATATTTTTAGGGCTTAATAATTGCCTAAATGCATTCCACCATCAAGCAATAAAGTTTCTCCTGTTATTGTTGATCCTGATTCTATGAAATAACAAATTGTTTCTGCAACCTGCTCTGCAGTACAAGTTAGGTTCAATGGAACACTGTCTTCAGTAGATTTTTTTACAAACTCATAAGTTTCCTCACCCAAGCCGTTTTTCAACCAATCTCCTTGAATAAATCCAGGACAGATTGCGTTAATTCTGATTGGCCCTAAAGCTCTGGCAAGAGACTTGGTCATATTTATCAAAGCCCCTTTTGATGCCGCATATGCTACGGAACTACCTATTCCTAAAACTCCTGCTATAGAGGCAACATTCACAACTGATGGGTTATCTGACTTAAGTAGGCTTTCTCTTGCTTCTTTAATCATCATATAAGGACCCACGGTATTTGTTGCATACAATCCAAGAAAATCATCTTTGGAAAGACCATCTAAATTATCATGTGCATTGAATTTAGTAGTGCCGGCATTATTAATCAAAGCATCCAGTTTTCCCCATTTTTTTACGGTTTCTTTCACTGTTTGGGCACAAGAATCGGGCTGTGAAACATCTGCTTTTAAAACAATTGTCTCTGCTCCTAATGTTTCACACTCCTTACTTACCTCATTTGCTGCTTCTATTGAACTTGAACAGGTTATTGCTATGTTCCAACCCTTGCTTGCAAGGAGTTTTGAAACCTCGGCGCCAACACCTCTACTTCCACCTGTAACAATTGCAACTGGTTTAGTCATTTTTATACCTCCCTTACAGAAATAACATCATCTAGAGCAGACAACTCAACCAAAACCTTCTCCGGCGGTTTGGTTTCCAGATCAATTACGTTGTAGGCAATATCACCTCTACTTTTGTTAACCATATCTATAATATTCAATTTATTATCAGCAAGTACGGTAGTAATTTTACCTATCATTCCTGGATGGTTCTTATTTGAAAGAGTAATCCTAAATTCTGAAGGCCTGGGTTCAATTAACTCAGGAAAATTCACTGAATTTTTAATGTTTCCATTATTTAAAAAATCATCGAGCTGTTCAGCTGCCATGACAGAGCAATTTTCTTCTGCTTGGCTTGTGCTTGCTCCAATGTGAGGCAAAATAATGACATCGTTAGCTATTTTGGCTCTAGAGATTAAGTCTAAATCAGCAAAATCTGTGATGTACTTGCTAAGGATGTTTTTATCCAAGCTTTCTATGATGTCTTTTGAGACAACTATTTCATCTCTCGCAAAATTTATAAGTCTTAAGCCCTTTTTGGCATTTTTGAGTAAATCAGAATTTATAAGACCCTTAGTTTTATCATTTGCTGGTACATGGAGAGAGATGTAGTCAGATTCTTTGAAAACATCTTCAATACTCTCTTTTCGTTCAACTTTATTAGGCAATTTCCAAGCAGCTTCAACAGTTATAGCTGGATCATAGCCAATAACATTCATACCTAACATTACTCCCATATCAGCAACTTTAGAGCCTATAGCCCCCATCATTAAAAGTGCTGCTAATACAATTTCTTTAACTGCATTAGCATTCGCTCCTGGAGTGTTAAATACAGGAATTCCAAGCTCAGAACATTCTTCGACAGGGATGTTATTTACCCCTGCCCCAGCTCTGGCTATGGCTTTTAGATTGTTACCAAAGTCTTCCTTTTTAAGTTTGTGGCTTCTCAAAATAATTGCATCAGGATCAGAATGGCCGTCAGATACCTCAAATTTTTTTTCTTGAAGGATATTTAGGCCCTTCTCAGCAATAGCATTGAAGGTTTTAATTTTTTGCGTCATATGAATTTTATTTATTTAATGAAGTCTATTAGTATTAGTTTTTTGAATCTGCAATTCTATAACTTAAATTAAATGAGACCAAAGCATTTCTTAAATTTTGAAAATTTTTTGAGACAAGACCTCAGCAATATCATTGATAGAGCAATAGAAATAAAATCAAAATCAGAAACATCAAATCTTTTTGATAAAAAAACTCTAGGTTTAATTTTTCAAAAACCCTCAACTAGAACGAGAGTTTCCTTCGAAGTAGCTATGAATAAATTGGGGGGTAACACAATTTTCCTAAGTTCATCTGAGTTACAAATGTCCAGAGGTGAGCCAATTGCAGATACTTCTAAAGTATTGTCTTCCATGGTTGATGCCGTGGTAATTAGAAACGACAGTCATGAAGAATTGAAGCTTTTTTCAGAAAACTCCTCTGTTCCTGTGATTAACGGTTTAACTGATTTATTTCATCCCTGTCAAATTCTTGCTGACTTGATGACTTTCAAAGAGAAAAATGAGGGAGAAATTCTTAACAAAGTATGCTGGATTGGAGATGGAAATAATGTTTGCAATTCTTATATTGAAGCTGCCTCTATTTTTGATTTTGAAATTAGTATTTTTTGTCCTAAAGGTTGTGAGCCTTATCAGCCATTGCTAAATAAGGCTAAAGATTTCATAACATTAGCATCCTCAAAAAATGAAGCCCTTGAAAAAGCCCAAATCGTCACGACTGATGTGTGGACTTCCATGAATAATGAAACCTCTGCAAAAGAGAGAAGAAAAACCTTTAAAAATTTCTTTGTTGAAGAAGAAGATATGGATCTTGCTGATGACAATGCAATCTTTTTGCATTGCTTGCCTGCTCACAGAGGCGAAGAAATAAGCTTCACAATGCTAGAACATGCTCAAAGTATGGTCTGGGACCAGGCTGAGAATAGATTGCATGCTCAGCAAAGTCTTCTTGAATTTTTGTTAGCTGATTAATCTGTTTAAAAATTCTTTCCAGGTATCGTAGCGTCCTAAATCATAGTTGGAATCCGGATTGTACTCTGCCTTGGGAGACCAATTCTTGGAAACATCTTGCAAAGACACTTCCCCAGCTCCAATACCAGCAAGATAAGCGGCCCCTAAAGCAGTAGATTCAACCGTTTTGGAGCACAAAACTTCCAATTCGATGACGGGATAAAATCTGATTAAAAAAAGCATTTCTCGTTAAACCTCCGTCAATTCTTACACTATCCACTTTTACGCCGTCATTTTTTAAAGAAGATATGATCTCTTTGGTTTGAAAAGCGACTGCTTCATGGGTAGCTAAACTCAATTCTTCTCTTCCGGAGTCTCTTGTAAGTCCAAAAATGGCTCCTCTGGCATCAGGAACCCAATGCGGAGCTCCTAAACCCACAAAAGCAGGAATGAGAAAAACGTTGGTATTGGAATCTGCTCTTTTAGCTAGTTCTTCAGATTTGCTGACGTCTTCGAAAAAATTCATTTTGTCTCGAAGCCATTGAAAATTAGCTCCAGCCATAAAAATACTTCCTTCTAAGGCATAGCATAAATCGTCCACTTGGTAGGCTATCGTTGATAGAAGCTTATTTGAGGAGTTCTGTCTTTTTTTGCCTGTGTTTGCCATTAAAAAACATCCTGTGCCATAGGTACTTTTTAACTGTCCTTTAGCAAAACAACCTTGTCCTATTAGAGATGCTTGTTGGTCTCCTGCAATGCCAGAAATTTTTATTTCTCCGCCAAAAAGCTTAGTTGAGCCAAAATCTGCGGTGTTCTTTGTTACTTCGGGTAAATTTAAGCCGCCTAACTCAAATATGTCTATCAAGTTCATATGCGGAAAAGTAAGGATCGAGTAAAAGACCAGTTTTTTTTGTTACTTCTGACTCAATGCCTTTGGCTTTGAGTTCTTCACAAAATTCTGTTGTTCTGCGATCTTGCCATACAATGGCTTTATCCAAAACTTTGCCATCTTTGTCCCAAAGCATTACCGTTTCTCTTTGATTGGTTATGCCAATGGAGATCACATCTGAGCTCTTGATGCCTTTCTTGCTCATCAAGGAATTCACTGTATTAAACACTGAAGTCCAAATTTCTTCAGGGTCATGCTCAACCAATCCTTCTGCGGGATAGTGTTGTTTAAATTCTTGTTGTTCTTGAGTTATTTGGTTAAAGGAGCTGTCGTATAGAACTGCCCTAGAACTCGTGGTGCCTTGATCTATTGAGATGTAATACTTAGACATGAACACATTTATATACACTTATACACAGCCTATCCACTAAATTTTCATAAATTGTTGTATTGCTTTTTTGTTAAAAACCCTTTATCTTGTACTCCATTGTTAAGAAAACACAACATATTGTGTTTTTTATACCCATTTTAGTTAATTTTTAAGAAGGAATTGTTTTGGAAACAACAGGAACAATAGAAGAGAAGAAGCAAGAATCAGTTCAATCGGAACCAAAAAAAGCTATGGTTTCGCCAGGTCAGCTAAGAATTATAAAGAGAAATGGATCCGTAGTTGATTTTGATGGTTCTAAAATAGAAATTGCCATTACAAAGGCTTTTCTGGCAGTACATACCAGTGCTGCAGCAGCATCTTCAAGCGTTCATAGCAGAGTATCGGCTTTAAGTAGCCAAGTTGAAGATATCTTTAGAAAGAGAATGCCATCTGGCGGAACCATACATATAGAAGAAATTCAAGATCAGGTAGAACTGGCTTTGATGCGCTCTGAAGAACACAAGGTAGCAAGAGAATATGTTTTATACCGTGCTGAAAGAGCAAATCAAAGAGCAATAGAAACTCATATTCACGATCGTCCAGAAAAGGAGGAGCTTGAAACTTCTGAAAGGATTGAGGTTATAGCAAAAGAAGCCTGCAACGGCTTAGAAGGAACGGACAGTGAAAAAATAATTTCAGAAGCAAACAAAAACCTCTATGAAGGAGCGCCAGAACATGAAGTAAAAGAGGCATTGGTGCTCTCCGCGCGTTCACTTGTTGAGGTGGAACCAAACTATACTTTTGCAACAGCACGAATTCTATTAGACAGTCTAAGGTCAGAGGCTCTTTCTTTCCTAGAGATAACAGAGAATGCAACTCATGAGGAAATGTCAGCTCTCTACCCTGAGGCTTTAAATGCATTTGTAAAAAAAGGAATTGAGTTAGAACTTCTTAACCCAGAGCTAGCAAACTATGACCTGGATTTACTCGGTAAAGCGATGATTCCAGACAATGACTTACTTTTTTCTTACTTAGGCATTCAAACTCTTTACGATAGGTATTTCATTCACTCAAATGAAATAAGATTTGAACTTCCGCAAGTATTCTTTATGAGAGTAGCCATGGGCTTGGCCCTTAACGAGGAAAACAGAGAACAACGAGCCCTAGAATTCTATGAGTTGCTCTCTTCGTTCGATTATATGAGTTCAACGCCTACCCTATTCAATGCAGGAACTATGCATTCTCAATTGTCCTCATGTTATTTGACTACTGTCCCTGATGACTTGCATGGAATTTATGGTGCACTTCAGGATAACGCCATGCTTTCAAAATGGGCAGGCGGTCTAGGTAACGACTGGACACCTGTAAGAGGAATGGGAGCCCATATAAAAGGCACAAATGGGAAATCTCAAGGGGTGGTTCCATTTTTAAAAGTAGTCAATGATACAGCAGTCGCTGTAAATCAAGGTGGAAAAAGAAAGGGAGCTGTTTGTGCATATCTAGAAACTTGGCATCTGGATATCGAAGAATTTGTTGAGCTGAGAAAAAATACTGGAGACGATAGAAGAAGAACACACGACATGAATACAGCCAATTGGGTTCCAGACCTATTCATGGAAAGAGTGTTTGAAGGGAAAAAGTGGACCCTCTTCACTCCAAATGAGACACCTGAATTGCATGATCTTTCTGGGGAAGCCTTCAGAGAAAAGTATGAGGAATATGAAAAGCTTGCTCAGGAAGGAAAGCTTAAAGCCTATAAAGAAGTGGAAGCGGAAGAATTATGGCGAAAAATATTGTCCATGCTTTTTGAAACCGGTCATCCTTGGATAACCTTTAAAGACGCTTGTAACCTCAGATCTCCGCAACAACATACTGGGGTAATTCATTCATCAAACCTGTGTACAGAAATTACCCTTAATACCTCAAATGATGAAATTGCAGTTTGTAACTTAGGTTCAATTAACATTCCTAATCATCTTGATGCAGAAGGAAACCTAGACAAAGAGAAACTGGAAAAGAACGTAACCACTGCAATAAGAATGCTCGATAACGTGATAGACATAAATTACTACGCAGTGCCTCAGGCAGAAAACTCTAACTTTAAGCACAGACCTATAGGCATGGGAATCATGGGTTTCCAAGATGCGCTTTACATTAAAAAAATACCTTACGCGTCAGACGCAGCAGTTGATTTTGCCGATGAGTCAATGGAATTAGTGAGCTATATGGCAATAAACGCATCTTCAGATTTAGCTAAAGAAAGGGGTTCTTACTCTTCATATGAGGGTTCTCTTTGGAGTCAGGGAATATTGCCACTTGACTCAATTGAAATTCTTGAAAAACAAAGAGGAAAAGATTACATCGAAGTTGATAAGACAACGCGTCTTGACTGGGACGCTCTTAGAGAAAAAGTCAAAACTCAAGGGATGAGAAACTCAAACACTATGGCAATAGCACCAACAGCAACGATTGCAAATATCACAGGCTTAACTCAATCAATCGAACCTACCTATTCAAACCTGTTTGTGAAATCAAATCTCTCTGGAGAGTTTAAAAGAAATAGATATGTGGGATGAGGTTATGGTTTACGATCTTAAGAACCTCAACGGAAGCTTAGAAAGTATAGCCAGAGTACCAGAAGACATTAAGAAGCTGTTCGCTACATCTTTTGAGGTAGAGCCCAAATGGTTAATAGAAGCAGCAAGCAGAAGACAAAAATGGATAGATCAAAGCCAGTCGTTGAATCTCTATGTCTCAGAGCCTAACGGTAAAAAACTCGATGTTATGTATCGAATGGCATGGTTGAGAGGTTTGAAAACGACTTACTATCTAAGATCAAGAAGTGCCACAACAACCGAAAAATCAACAATAACCAATATGGAGCTCAACGCTGTCAAGACTGAACCTAAAACCTATGATCAGCCAGAAGCGTGTTCCATTGACGACCCTGACTGCGAGGCATGTCAGTAATTTTATAAGGAGGTAGCTATGTTATCTTGGGATGACTTTAACTCAGAAGAAACACAAAAAACGCCGGTAGCTGAACCAGCAAAAGCACAAGTCGCAATGCAACAAACTGCAGTTGTGAATGATGATGCTGTAACTCCAGCAAAAAACCCGCCAATAAGTACAGGCTCAATTGATGATGTATCCGAAGCTTTGGATAATCTGGATATAGAAAAAGGTCTGGAAGAGTTGGAAGGTGCATCAAGTAGAGTTGACGTTGATCAAAAGCAAATGATCAACTGTCGTGCAGATGTAAACCAATTGGTTCCCTTCAAGTACGATTGGGCCTGGCAGAAATATCTTGATGGCAGTGCCAATCATTGGATGCCACAAGAAATAAATATGACTGCTGATGTAGCTCTCTGGAAAGACCCAAATGGCCTTACCGAGGACGAAAGGAGAATTGTAATGAGAAATCTTGGATTTTTCTCCACGGCTGACTCGTTGGTGGCAAATAATATCGTGCTATCCGTATACCGACACATCACAAATCCGGAGTGTAGACAGTATTTGTTGAGACAAGCTTTGGAAGAAGCAATTCATACTCATGCCTATCAGTATGTAATTGAATCTTTAGGTATGGATGAAGGAGAAATCTTTAATATGTACAAAGAAATCCCTTCGGTAGCAAGAAAAGCTTCTTGGGCTCTCCCTTTTACAGAATCTCTCTCTGACCAAAATTTTAAAACTGGCTCATTAGAAGATGATAAAACTTTATTGAGAAATCTAATCGCCTTTTACTGTGTATTGGAAGGAATTTTCTTTTACTGTGGTTTTACCCAAATATTATCCATGGGTAACAGAAATAAACAGGAACGGCGGAACAATTCCAATACATACTAAGAGATGAATCTATGCATGTTAATTTTGGAATAGACATGATCAACCAGATTAAACTTGAAAATCCTCAGCTCTGGGATGAAGCTATGCAAACCGAAGCAAGGAATATGATTCTGCAAGGAACGCAATTGGAAATAGAGTACGCTCATGACACCATGCCCGGTGGTATTTTAGGGATGAATGCAGAGAGTATGTCTGATTATTTAAAATTCATTGCAAACCGAAGACTTACCCAAATTGGACTTGAAGAAGAATTTCCTAATGCAACTAATCCTTTTCCTTGGATGTCTGAGATCATGGACTTGCGTAAAGAAAAGAATTTCTTTGAAACTCGCGTCATTGAGTACCAGACTGGTGGCGCTTTGAGTTGGGACTAAAAAAAAAGAACTCTCCTTTAATAGTTGCGCATCGTGGAGCTTCGATGGAAGCTCCCGAAAATACTATTCCTGCGGTTAAAAAAGCTTGGGAAATAGGAGTTGACGCAATAGAGGTAGATCTAAGACAAACTAAAGATAAGGAACTTGTTTCAGTCCACGATGCAAGTCTTGCAAGGATAAGTAATAAAACCTGGTCAATTGCAAGATCAAACTATAAAACATTAAAAGCAACTGATGTAGGAAGTTGGCGATCTGAAAAGTTTAGAGGAACTTCGATCGCAAAGTTAGAGGAAATACTCGTGACAATTCCAAAAAAAAAGAAAGTCTTTATCGAAATAAAACCAAGTAACTTATCTTTTGAAAAACTTGGAATTCTTATAAAAAAAGGATTAATTACAAGTAAAAATAGTCATTTTTTATGCTTCTATCCTAATGTGATTAAAAAATTGAAAAATACGTTTCCAGATATTCCTGCAACATTGAATGTTGTTCCGGTATTTTATAATTACGATTTTGAGAGTATCAACAAATCTATAAAGAAATCTCTTTCTTTTGGAATTAGCCAACACATAGATTCTAAAAAAGGCATAAGTCTTTTAAAAAAATTTAAAGAGGAAGGAAATCATTGTATTTCTTGGACAATAAATAATAAGAAATATATGAGAGAGCTGGTAGCAGCTAAAATTGACGCAATCATCACTGACAATCCGAAAAAACTTTTTAAAGTTGTAAATGAAAACTAATCTTTAGGTTTTAACCCTTCATGATGAGTTCAAAGATTTTCTGAGATTGCTCTCCACCTTGATAGCAAGGTCTTGCGTCTTTCATATCAGAGATTTCATCCCATTTCTCTGCAATGTTTTCTGCAGTCATGTCTTCACCAGTACCTAAGTTGACACCCATAGTTTCATGAACAAAAACTCTTGCAAAAACTCCAGCACCCGCTGACATGATGACTCCTGTCGGTGCATCTTCAGAGACCATATAGGTTACTGCTGGAGTTACGTGATCAGGTTGAATCTGATCTAAAACTTCTCCAGGCATTAAATCTTCAGTCATTCGAGTTCCTGCTACAGGAGCAAGAGCATTACATTTAATATTGTACTTAGCGCCTTCTAGTTTAAGGGTATTGATTAAGCCAACCACTCCCATTTTTGCTGCACCGTAATTTGTTTGGCCAAAATTTCCGTACAAACCGCTAGACGATGAAGTCACAACAATTCTGCCGTAATTTTGTTCTTTCATAATTTCCCAAACTGCTTTTGTGCAGTTCACAGTTCCCATTAAATGAACTTCTAAGACCATACGAAAATCTTCATCAGTAACTTTTGAAAAAGATTTATCTCTTAGGATTCCGGCATTATTAATTAAGATATCTATTCTGCCGTAAGCATCCATAGTTTGTTTAACCATTTCCTCGACTTGAGCAACATCAGTAACACTTGCTCCATTCGCCATTGCTTCTCCACCAGCTGCTTTAATTTCTTCTACAACTTTTTCTGCTGCCGATAAAGAACCATCATCAGAACCATCTACGTTTCCACCAAGATCATTTACAACAACCTTAGCCCCTCTCTTTGCTAAATCTAAAGCGTGACATCTTCCTAATCCACCACCAGCTCCAGTTACAATGGCAACTTTTCCGTCAAAATTAATAGTCATTTAGTTCTCCTTGTTATTTAATATGCGTTTGATTAATTCAAGTCGGTAATATTACATCTTGTCAGAACGTAAGCAAAATAAAAAAATTGATAAAAGAGCTCCTGTCATCGTTGGTGTCGGTGACTTAGTTGATAGATCCAAAGAAGATGGGCTAAACCCTCAAGAGCTTCTTGCTAAAGCTTGTGAACTTGCGATTCAAGATTCTGGTATCAGGGAATTGAATAAGCACATTGATTATGTGGGCGTAGTTAGATTTACCGTAGATTTTCTTACCGCAACCAACCAATCAAACTTTCAATATTCAAATTTTCCAAGAACTCTTGCCAATAAACTAAATATCTCAGCAAAAAATGAAGTATATGCGCCGATGGGTGGTAACAGCCCTCAAGTATTGTTGGAGGATGCTCTAGTTAAAATTTCCACTGGAGAAACAGATTGCGCTTTGCTTAGTGGTGGTGAAGCTCTTCAAACAATGATAGCTAAGTTAAAAGCTGGCATGTCATTGGATTGGCTAGATGAGCCAGGAGGTTCGCCAGAGATGATAGGTAATAATGATATTGGTTTTTCAGATCATGAAAAGTTACATGGAATGGACTTGCCAACCAACGTATACCCTCTTTTTGCTCAAGCATTGAGAAAAGAAGAGAAGAAAACAGCGGCTACTCATCTTGATGAATGT
>LUMR01000406.1_pt1 | contig 11154 bp, 16 predicted proteins | sample 730041 | NCBI WGS metagenome assembly LUMR01 (sample SAMN03860258, study PRJNA289734) | marine metagenome | biome: seawater column; feature: ocean; material: water; isolation source: Red Sea water column Station 12 - depth 10m | place: Saudi Arabia: Red Sea | collected 2011-10-15 | depth 10 m | reverse complement strand
AAGAGTGATGTCAAAAAATTTGCATCAACTAAACATAAAGGTCTTCCAGAGAAGAAAGTAACGAAAGAAGAATTAGATAAGAACGATAAACCATTCGTCAAAAAATTAGTTGGTAAACTAAGAAAGGGTTCTAAAACACATGCAAAACAAGCAGATGATTTAGAAAAGGCGATGAATGAAGAAAAACATGGTGATCATGAACCAGAGATGATTCGTAGTCAGTTGAAAACTGCTGCAAGAGCATCAAAAAGAATTGAGAAACATTCAAAAAAGAAAGAGAACTTCAAAGCATGGGTGCAATCAAAGATAACTAAAGCATCTGACTACTTGGATACTGCTGCTGATTATCTTGACAGTAAAGATATGAAGGAAGAAAGTAATCCTCGTATCCCTCGTAAACCCGGTCAACCTGCCGGTTCAAAAAAACATTCTGATTTATACACTGATGAAAATCCTAAAGGAACTATACATGGACTCGGTTTTAAGGACGTGGCTACTGCTAAAGCATCTGTCTCAAAGATACGTAATTCATCAAGATCACATGCTCATAAGATTCAAGCGGCTGTTGCTATGGAACAAAGGGCGAGAGAGATGGGTAAAACCTCTGAAGCGGCCGTTTACCGTAAGTTTATTAACACGATGAAGAAGAAGACCAAGAAGATGAACGAGGATGTGAAGAGAGATGAATATGGTGATCCAGTTGGTGGGCCAAAGATATCAAAGAAACAAAAAGAAAAGAATCTTAAATCAAATACACCTGACGAACAGCATACAACCACAACATCAGAGGCAGCAAACCCTGCTCAACAGGCTGCCATTGCAATAAATATGAAAAAGAAGGGCAAAAAACCCAAAGACATGAGTGAAGAAGGTCTACGTGATTGGTTTGGTAAGTCCAGTGGGACAACCAAATCTGGACGTAGAGTGAGAGGATGGGTTCAAGTCGGTGGTAAGTATGATGGGAAACCATGTGCTCGCCAACCCGGACAAAAAACAACTCCTAAATGTGTATCTTCTGCAAAAAGAAGATCTATGAGTAAAGACGAAAGAGATAGTGCTCGTCGTCGTAAGGTCGCTGCTGATCCCGGTCAACCACAAAAGACAGGTGCAGCAAAACCTACCATGGTATCAACTGACCCTAAGAAAAAAATGAAAGAAAACGTTTCTTTTGCGGAGGCAAAGGACAAAAAAGGAAAGGGTAGTGGCACAAAAGATGCTTGCTATCATAAAGTAAAGTCACGTTATTCAGTTTGGCCTAGTGCGTATGCTTCAGGTGCTTTAGTTAAGTGTCGTAAAGTAGGTGCTGCTAACTGGGGTAACAGCACGAAAGAAGAGTTCGTAAAGGACGGAATCTCATTTCAACAGTTTCAGGAAAAGTGTTGGAAAGGTTATGAAAAGAAAGGTATGAAGACTATGTTTGGTAAAAGATATCCAAACTGTGTCAAGAAAGAAGAGACTGAGGTTGTAAGAGAAGATGATATGAAGGGGATGAGCGTCAAGTCCGGTCATAAAAGACCCACAAAAAGTGGGGCTGGAATGACAAAAAAGGGTGTTGAGGCGTATCGCCGTAGAAATCCGGGGTCTAAATTAAAGACAGCGGTGACTACTCCTCCATCAAAACTAAAAGCCGGAAGTAAAGCTGCTAATAGAAGAAAGAGTTACTGTGCAAGAAGTGCAGGACAAATGAAGAAATTTCCAAAGGCAGCAAAAGATCCTAACAGCAGATTAAGGCAAGCACGAAGACGCTGGAACTGCTGACCTATATAATATAACGTTCAGGTAATTATTATGCTTTCATTTTTACTACCATTTGCATCAAAAATCATTTCAGATGCAGTTGATAAGATCCCAGACAACGAAGAGTTGGGAGAAAAACTTATCGGTGTTTGTCTAGTTATCCTCAAAAAGGCAGTTAAATTAACAAAAACTGACATGGATGACAAGCTATTGGAACAAGTAGAAAAGGCAATCGTGGCAAGATAAACTGTAAGATTACAGTTTGATAAATATTCATTAGCAAAGAAATTTTAGAAGGAAAAACATGGCACTTTGGGGTAACAACGATAGTAAGAATACCAAGGGCACAGACGGTGGTGTTGGTTTAGTTACTAACTTTAACTACAATGGCACTGCTCACGGGTATGGCAAACTAACTTTGTTTGGTAGCAACACACAGTGGGGCGAAACTGGCCATGCAGATGAGGGAGACGTTATTAGAATCGGTAGAAGAGGTGCAGGTATCAATAAGTACTTTGGTGATGTAGTTGTCGTTTCAGTTGCAACAACTGAGAGATGCACAGTTGCAAGTAGCGAATCACTTGTTGGAACCGCTGTTACAAGTTTGGCTGATTCTAAGTTCCTTGGAACATCATTTACTGTTTCTGAGATGCCTATTTGGTGCACACAAGACCTTCAGGGAGATAGATTTAGAAACTCTAACTCTACAGGAACTGCAACTGCTGCACCTGATAGCGATTCTCTTGTTTACGGTATTGGTACAGATTCATCTGGTACAAACGCTGTAACAAGTCAGTATCACACATCTGGAGAAGGTTGGGTTGGTGTTACAACATACACTGATACAGACGGTAATCTAAGAGTTAAGAAAGAAATATTCGTAGCGATGTCTGGTATTGCGACATCTGGTATTGGAACTGGTATTCCTTATCCAACTAATATAACTTCATAATAATATGACATGAGATTTGACGAATTGAACGAGGACAACTTCCTCTTATTTGCCATTAAAAATTATGAAAATCCACAAGCTGTCACAAAAGACGACTTTGATAAGGATCTCAATCACTTCAAGTATATAAAAAGACTACTGAAGAGGTATAAGAACACAGGTGTTCTCAAATCTCATCTTTTACTAAATCATTTTATAGTGCTCTATAATATTTGGGGTGAGGCAACCACTCCGATGCTCTTCTTCAAAATTGATGAGGAGTTATGGGACACGATGAAAAGTTTTGTCATATTCTTGAACAGGATGCCTGAGTATCCGAGAACAAGTATGCATGATGTGCAGGTCGATATGGAGTGTTTAAAGGAACTCTACCGGGATTACAATGAAAAGAACACCGCTAGATAAGATTATCGACATCATTCGAGAAGAAATGATGACGACAGGTAGCACTGCAGGTAAACCGGGGTTCAGTTCTAAGGCAGATGCCAAAGGGCCAACAGCAGGATTTGATCCCGTCATGGGAAAGGTAAGGAGAAAAAAAAAATTATCGGTCTCGGCCGGGGATCTAGGAAGCGATGGATGACGAAGTAAAGGTTGCTATTCTAGAACAGAAGCAAGAAGTATTAGAACAATTTGTAGGCAAACTTGATTCTGCGATTGAAAAAATTGCAGAGGTAAATACTAATGTCAGTAAGATGCTTGCAGTCCATGAGGAAAAAATATCAAAGCAAGAAGAGATTGACGGAATACTCTTTACTAAAATCGACGAACTCCGTGATAAAATGGACGGGGATCATGACATCATTCGTGCGAGACTATCAGTATTGGAGAGAAGAGTATGGGCTGCGATCGGAGCATTGGGAGCAGTAGTGGTCATATCTAACCCTCAAGCAATCAAAATGATGAAGCCGTTGTTTAATTCAGCAGATAGTGTTATAATACAACCAGTAGTCGCTTTTGTGAATGGATCACGTTGATTCTAAGTTTATTGGACTCATATCACCCAAACTACAAAAATTTAAAAGAGTAAAACCTGATCTTTATAATTTTAGGTGTCCGATTTGTGGTGATTCAAAGAAGAATAAGAGTAAAACTAGGGGATATTTGTACGCAGTTAAGACAAATGTGAACTTTAAGTGTCATAATTGTGGTGCATCCATGTCTTTAAACAACTTTTTGAAGACAGTTGATCCCTATGTGCATAAACAATATACCTTTGAGAAGTTCAAAGATGGACATACAGGTCGTAATTTTGTTGCTGAAGAACCAAAGTTTAAGTTTGAACCACCTAAGTTCAAACCAAAGTTAGATCTACCAAAAGCATCAGAGAATCAGATTGCAAAGCAATATCTTGAGAAGAGAAATATAAATCCAAGTAAATTTTATTACACTGACACATTCAAAGGGTGGGTAAATACATTAGTCACTAAGTTTGATGATGTCAAATATGATGAACCACGCATTATTATCCCACTAATATACGAAAATCAACTCATTGGAATACAGGGAAGAAGTCTAGGCCCTAACTCTGTTAAATATATTACTATCATGTTAGATGAGGATGCTCCCAAAATCTATGGTCTTGACGAAGTTGATACAAAAAAACCCATTTACATTCTTGAAGGGCCTTTCGATTCCACCTTCATTGAGAACTCGGTTGCTATGTGCGGTGCCGATCTTGATATTGGGTCGTTTGGTTGGAGCGATCATATTTGGGTTTTTGATAATGAACCTCGCAACAGAGAAATCAACAGTCGAATCTCCAAAGTCATCGATCGAGGAGACAAAGTAGTCATTTGGCCTCAGAATATTGAGGAAAAGGACATCAACGATATGGTTTTAGGTGGACATGATGTAAAGAGTGTGTTAGAATCAAATACATTCTCTGGATTAAAAGCAAAATTAAAATTCAATTCTTGGAAAAAAATATGAGCAACGGAACTAAAGTTGTAAAGAGAGATGGTTCAATACAACCATTAGACCTAGAAAAGATGCATGTCATGGTTGAAGAGGCATGTAAGGGTCTTGCAGGGGTCTCTGCGAGTCAAGTAGAGATACAGTCGGGTATTCAGTTCTATGATGGTATTACCACTGCTGAGATACAAGAAATCCTAATCAAATCTGCAAGTGATCTCATATCCGTTGATCATCCAAACTATCAGTATGTGGCTGCACGTTTATTATTGTTCTCTGTGCGTAAAAGTTTGTATGGTGGCATCAGAGATCTACCTCATTTAGAGCAACATATCTACTCTTGTACCAATATTGATGTATATGATAAAGATATATTCAACAAATATTCAAAAGAAGAGATTGATAAAGCAAATGGTTTCATTGAACATAGTCGTGACTTCCTATTCACATACGCTGGTCTTCGTCAAGTAGTCGATAAATATCTTGTACAGGACAGAAGCGGTGGTGGTGTCTATGAGTCACCTCAGTTCATGTATATCATGATTGCTCTGACAATATTTGCAGAGTATCCGAAAGAAGTCCGAATGAATTACGTTAAAAAGTATTACGATGCCGTTTCCAAACACAAGATCAACATTCCGACCCCAATCATGGGCGGTGTCAGAACACCTATACGGCAGTTTGCGTCTTGCGTTCTGGTTGATATTGACGACACCTTGGATAGTATTTTTAGTTCTGATATGGCCATCGGTCGCTATGTCGCTCAAAGGGCTGGTATCGGTATCAACGCAGGCCGCATCCGTGGGATCAACAGTAAAATCAGGGGTGGAGAAGTTCAACACACGGGTGTTGTACCGTTCCTCAAAAAGTTTGAAGCAACTGTCAGATGTTGCACTCAAAATGGCATTAGAGGTGGATCAGCGACTGTCCACTTCCCAATCTGGCACCAAGAAATCAGAGACATAATAGTTTTAAAAAATAACAAAGGAACAGAAGATAATCGAGTTCGTAAACTCGACTACAGCATACAACTTAGTGCATTATTTTATCAAAGATTTATTGACAATGAACAAATCACGCTCTTTTCTCCTCATGACGTTCCTAACCTTTTTGACAGTTTTGGGTCTCCAGAGTTTGATGAACTATATCGAACTTACGAGGCTGATGAATCTATCCCTAAGACTACTATAGGAGCACAAGAATTAATACTTGAGTTGTTAAAAGAAAGAGCAGAGACAGGTCGTATCTATATCATGAATATCGACCACTGCAACTCTCACTCTTCATTTAAAGATAAAGTTACGATGAGTAATCTCTGTCAGGAGATAACTTTACCAACATATCCACTGCAACATATCGATGATCACCTTGGTGAGATCGCACTTTGCATTCTATCAGCGATCAATGTGGGTAAGGTTCAATCTGATAAAGAATTAGAGGACTTATGTGATCTTTCAGTTCGTGCATTGGATGAGTTGATTGACTATCAAGAGTACCCTGTAAAGGCAGCAGAGACCGCTACAAGAGCGAGAAGATCACTTGGTATAGGATTCATAGGTCTTGCACATTATTTGGCAAAATTAGGATTCAAATATGACTCTCAAGAAGCATGGGATGCAGTTCATAAATTATCAGAGTCTTTCCAATTTTATCTACTCAAAGCATCGAATAATCTAGCAAAAGAGAAGGGTTATTGCGAAAACTTTGGTCGTACAAAGTATGCTGATGGAATTCTTCCGATTGATACATATAAGAAGGACGTGGACGAAATCAGCAATCCTGACTATCAACATGATTGGGAATCTCTTAGAGCATCTATCTTGGAACATGGCCTTAGGCACTCAACATTGTCCGCACAGATGCCATCGGAGAGCAGTTCCGTTGTGTCAAACGCAACAAATGGAATCGAACCTCCTAGAGACTACCTGTCCGTTAAAAAATCAAAGAAAGGGCCTCTTAAGCAGGTGGTTCCATCTTATGGAAGCCTGAAAAACAACTACACCCTTCTTTGGGATATGCCTGATAATACTGGATATATTAACGTAGTCGCTGTAATGCAGAAATTTTTCGATCAAGCAATCTCTGGGAACTGGTCATACAACCCAGAGCATTTTGACGACTCTGAAGTTCCTGTATCAGTGATGGCACAAGACCTTTTAACCACATATAAGTATGGTTGGAAGACATCATATTATCAAAATACTAACGATATGAAGAGTGATGAGATAGAGGAGGAGACCCCAAATCTACAAGATATTATGGCAGAAATAAATTCATCTGAGGAGGAAGAGTGTGAGTCTTGCACAATCTAAAGTAGACGGAATGACAGTATTTAATACAAATGAAGTGAACATAAAGAAGCAACCAATGTTTTTTGGTCAGCCTCTTGGTGTTCAAAGGTATGATTTCTTCAAATATCCTGTATTTGATAGACTAACTACACAACAATTAGGATATTTTTGGAGACCAGAAGAGGTATCTCTTCAAAAAGATCGTGGTGATTATCAATCACTAAGACCAGAACAGAAGCATATCTATACTTCTAACTTGAAGTATCAGATCATGTTAGACTCAGTGCAAGGTAGAGCACCCGGAATGGCATTCATTCCTTACTGTTCATTACCTGAGTTAGAGTCATGTATCATGGAGATGATTCATAGTCGTTCTTACACCTATGTCATAAAGAATGTTTATCCTGATCCATCTGAAGTATTTGATAAAATTATCAGTGATCCAAGGATATTAGAACGTGCAGCGAGTGTCACAGAGTCCTATGACGACTTTATTAACTATGCTCAAGAATGGGGCACAGGTAATATGTGGAAGGAGAGTTGGAAAGACTCAGAAGCATCTAATGTTACTAGAAAAGAATTGAAGAGAAAACTTTATCGTGCAGTAGCCAATGTCAACATCTTGGAGGGTATTCGTTTTTATGTATCTTTTGCTTGCTCTTTTGCTTTCGGCGAACTCAAACTCATGGAAGGATCCGCAAAGATCATATCCCTCATTGCGAGAGATGAAAACCAACACCTTGTCCTCACCCAAAACATTCTAAGAAACTGGAGAAAGGGTGATGATCCAGAAATGCAAGAGATCATGAAGGAAGAGGAAGAGTGGACTTATAAGATGTTTGATCGTGCAGTGAATGAAGAGAAGAGATGGGCTGACTATCTGTTCAAAGATGGATCAATGATTGGTTTGAATGATAAGTTACTACAACAATACGTTGAGTGGATTGCAAATAGAAGACTCAGATCTATCAATCTAAAACCACTCTATGACATCTCAGCAAGAAACAATCCTCTACCATGGACAGACCATTGGATCTCATCTAAGGGTCTACAAGTAGCACCACAGGAGACAGAAGTTGAGTCTTATGTTGTTGGTGGAATAAAACAGGATGTAAAGAAAGATACATTTAGTGGGTTCAAACTCTAATATATAACCTACAACTTGTATTATTTTATGAACGGTAGATTGTCAAAGCCTTACATGAAGGCACGTCTTCTGAAGATAAAAGAAGGTATTCATTCTAAAACATGGTATCCTGAGTGGAATGATAAAGAAAGATGGGCAGCACAACAGGCACTAAATAATGCGTTAGACATACTTGAGGAGTATGAACATTGATTATGAAAATCCCTGGCTATACGAAGGTACAACTTTCACTTCTGACGATATTGGCGATTTCTTCGGTTACGTCTACCTCATTACAAATAATGAAAACGGTAGACAATACATCGGACGTAAATATTTTTGGCAGTTCAGAACTCCTAAAGGTAAAAAGAGAAAAGTAAAATCAGAATCTGATTGGAAAAAGTACTATGGGTCTTGTCCGGAACTTAAGGAAGAAATTAGACAATTTGGCAAACAAAATTTTAGTCGAATTATCCTATCGTTACATCATACAAAGGGCAAGACAAACTACGAAGAGACCAGACAACTCTTTAAAAACAAAGTCCTTACAGAGCAGCTTGACGACGGAACCCCAAAATACTACAATAGTAACATCTTATCAAGATACTTTAGAAAAGATTACTATGGAACAGACACCTGAAGCTGCACTTTATGATGCAAGAAAGTGGTCTATGAGACGGATAAAAAGGGCAAGACCTGTCGCTGATAAAAATGCGATATATAAAGAATTTGAGGAATGGATTGAAGTTGAACCTAGTGATCAAGACCTTGAAGTTTTATTCTTAGAAGACCTTTCAGAATACTATAAAGACGAAGGGGTTGACAAATAAATTTCCTTGTTGTATAATTAATTTGTTGGACGCAACATGGGAGTGACTGAATAAACTTACTGGCAACCGCTGGTTAAGGTGATGAGTCAGAGGTGGTGCTCGCTGTCAGGAATGGCAGAACTACTCAACCAAGTAGGACTCAGGCAACAACGTATTTACTTTCTGTAGTAATGCCCGTTGTTTGTTGGTACACAGGAATCCAACCTCCCTCTTAATTTTCAAAAGCTATGCTAGTTCACAGACCTTGGGGAACCTACGAAACATTATTAGATGATGATAACTATAAAGTAAAAAGAATCATCATTCTACCCCAACAACAAATTTCACTACAGTATCACAATGACAGAGAGGAGCATTGGACTATAGTGAGTGGAACAGGCACAGTCAGAGTTGGTGATGATACTTTTAAAGCAAGTCTTGGATCAAGATTTTTTATAAACAAAAAACAAATACATCGTGCAACAGCTGATAAAGACTCTCATTTAGTCTTTGTTGAAGTGCAGTTAGGCGATTGTAATGAGAATGACATCGTTAGATTAGAGGATCAGTATGGACGAGAAGGTTTTAAATACGAAGATTAGTGTAAGGTGTAAAGACTGTAACAAAGAACTCCAAAGTCAGTCTGGAAAGACAGTAACGTGCGGATGTCCTAACATGGTGACGATTTTTGATGAAGTCGTGACAGCAAACGACCTAACTAGGGTAATTATGTTAAACTCTACTAAAAAGAAGAAACATGAAAACAAATTATCTGCACAAGATCTTGCCTTTCACGAGAAGAGAAAGAAAAGGAAGATCAGAAAACTTGACTTTGAAGTAAGATAGAGGTATAACATGATTAAAGCATTAATTAGGGAGTTCCCTGTCACAGATATACTTGATGATATGACAGAAGAAAAAATCAGAAGGTATGCTTACACCAAAGATGAGGTGGACGCACTGATTGCAGAGGCTGTTGCTGAAGCAAGAAGAATCGATGAAGCATCAATGGCAAAACACAATCGTGAGGCCACAGTTATCTCTATGATTCTTGGATTCACAGCACTCGCATTGTTTGTTGATGGACTACTACGTCTACTTGGTATCATTCCACCATTCATGGATATTGATATTGATGTTTTAGATAAGATTGTTGAAAGAGTGGAGGGTGATGTTATAGATAAGATAAAGCAAGTACCTATCCAAAAACTCTTTAGATGAACGATCTTACCGTTGTATTGTATTTGGTCATGTTTGCCGTGGTGGTGGGCATGACTTTTGCATTTATGTACACAATGATGAGATCAACATTAAGAGAGTTTGATGGCCCAAGACAAACAAGAAATGTTCATCCAGAAATGCGAGATGTGCAATCAGGAGATGAACTTTTAGTTTTTAATGCTGATGATGATGAAGATGATGATGGGGACATTCTCATCGTTAGAAAATAATGTTAAGATATTATTAAATTTATTTGAAATGAACTTGAACTACACTATAATGTAATTAAGTAAAGGAGAACTATGGCACTTACTGTTATTCACGAACGTTATCCCTATCGTTATGTTGATGTAGGTATTCTTGAAAATGGATTTCCAGATTATAGAATACAAAAATATAATGAGGACACAGGAAGATATAAGGATATGTATCTCTGTGACAACGGAGATCAGTTAGAAACAGCAATGGAAGACTTTGAATATACTAAGTGGCTTGATCCCGCAGATGTTCCTTGCTATAATAGAACTAAATAGAAGAAACATTCTAAGATTATGGCAGCAAAAGGAACAGCAGCAAAGTCTGCAAGCGGTGCTTCTATGTCAAAGTATGACGTAGAAGTAGAGGCAAGATTAGTCGCACTCGAAGCAGCAGTAGAAGAACTCAAGTCACATACACACTCTGGTGGTAGTGATGAAAGAGTTGACAAGATCATTGCTCACATGGCAAAGAAAGAAGACATCGGCGACATTTTTTAAATCATGACATACAAAAAGACTGCACTTGTTCTTGGTGCGGGTGGCTTTATTGGAAGTCACATGGTCAAACGACTCAGATCAGAGGGATACTGGGTTCGTGGTGTAGACCTTAAGTACCCAGAATTTTCAAAAACAGAAGCAAATGAGTTTGTTCAAGGTGACTTACGTGATGTTGACTTTGTACGTCGTGTAATTCAATTCAAGGGATATCAGGGTAACTTTTTTAATTCGGTTCCTTATCAATATATTGAACCATTTGATGAGATATATCAGTTTGCTGCTGATATGGGTGGTGCAGGATTTGTATTCACAGGAGATAATGATGCAGATATCATGCATAACTCTGTAT
>LUMR01001699.1_pt1 | contig 11225 bp, 9 predicted proteins | sample 730041 | NCBI WGS metagenome assembly LUMR01 (sample SAMN03860258, study PRJNA289734) | marine metagenome | biome: seawater column; feature: ocean; material: water; isolation source: Red Sea water column Station 12 - depth 10m | place: Saudi Arabia: Red Sea | collected 2011-10-15 | depth 10 m | reverse complement strand
GCAAGTGTTCCTACTACCAATGAATGGTTGAAAGTACCAATAGCATTATCCTCTAGATAACGTAAAGCGGGATGATTTCTATCAGCTAATTCTGATAATTTAAAGCTTGATGTTAATCTAAAAATACTCTCTATATAAGAAGTAAGTGAAAAAGCTGCAAGATTTGCGACCAATGCACTTAAAAAAGAAAGAACCAAAATTTGCGTTAGGTTACCATCTTCCCTTAAAAAGAAATAAACTCCAAAAGCAAGCAATGGTTGAGTTAGAGAAATATAGATAATTCTTTCTCTAAGTAGTGTCCTGTCTGTTTCTTCTGATAAAAATACTGCTGGGATAATTGTACCTAATGCACCTAAAGCTACTAATCCAATGTTTCCACCACCTGCAAGTGCTAGGAGTGAACTAGACAAAGATAGAATTAAAGTAGCACGAAGATTTAAAAGTATAACTGAGATAACTCCTACAAAAGAAACAGGTAAAGCATACTGAATGAAATCTAAATCTGACAAGTTTGAATAATATGAAACCCCTCTTAGAAATATTGAAGATACAAGAATTAAAGTAAGCATCAAAAGCAATTCGTTATCATTTTTCCAAATTGAATCTCTTAATCTCCATAAAAGAACATATAAAACAAGAAATACAGAGAAGATTATTGGAATAGCAGAAGTTTGGACTGTTCTTGATTCACCAGAAAGATAACCAAATTCATCCAGTGCTTTATATAAAACCACATCTATAACTTCTCCTTCATTTACAATAATTTCATCTTTAAAAAACTGAACAGTAACCTCTTCAACTGCATTAGATGCTTTATTTTTTTGTTCATTCCATAGTTCTTCTTCAAGTTTTTGATTAGCTATAAGGTTTTCTGCAATAATTTCACCGACCATTGATCTTACTCTAGCTTCAGGGACTAAGACATATAATTCACTGGGTAAATTCAAATTAGGAGGTGTTTGTACTATTGTTTGCCTTATTTGATTTAGATTTTCATTATTTATACCATTTGATAAAAATTTGTCAGCTTGACTTTTTGCTTCAAATTCAATTTGAGTCAAAAAATTTGAGGAATTTAAATTATCTAGGTTTGAAATTTCAATCAAGACTTCAATAGCAGAAGTTGAAATTGTTGAAAATAATAATGAGGACTGTACTTTTTCAATTTGCTCAACTTTACTCAATTCTACTATTTCGACTATAGATTGTGGATTTTCTGGATTACTTTCATTGTCAGTAACAAGTACCTCTTCTGTTCTAGCTTTTATGACTGTAAGAAACATTTCAGTAATTCCATCAATTACCGAGACATTTATTTTGCTATCAATGGAATAAACGGGGGCAACATTATTTCTTGCATCTTCTTTTAACTCTTCAGTTTTTTGCTCATCTACAACAGATAGAAACCTTGGAGCAGAAAAAGCTGCTGGTGATTCATCTCCTACTTCAATCTTTATTACTTGGTTTTCAGGAAAAATTGAAAAAGAAATAAACCATACAGCCGCAGAAAATAAAATAATATAAAATATCTTTCTAAAGTGGGTGATGTAGATATTCATTATTTATCAGGAAATACTTCTAAAATTTTTGATACTATTTTATTTCTTACAATATCAGAATTTTTAAATTCTACTACCGATATTTCTTCTATATTTGATAAAGATTTTCTAGTTTTTTTCAAGCCTGAAAAGTCTCTATTATTAAGATCAATTTGGGTTTCATCACCAGTAATTATCATTTTTGAGTCTTCACCTAATCTTGTTAAAAACATTTTAATTTGGCTTACGGTTGCATTTTGTGCTTCATCTAAAATTATGCATGCATTGTTAAGTGTTCTACCTCTCATATAAGCCAAAGGAACAATTTCAATATTTCTCTTTTCAATTAAATATTGTAAAGTTTCATTACCAAAAAAATACTCTAATGAATCAAATAAAGGAACTAAATAAGGATCTATTTTCTGAGACAAATCTCCTGGAAGATACCCAAGCCTCTCGCCTGCTTCTACTGCTGGTCTAGTAAGGACTATTTTTTTTATTTTTTCATCAGTGTACATTTTGACAGCACTTGCAACTGCTAAAAAAGTTTTCCCAGTACCAGCTGGACCAATTCCAAAAGTTATAGTTGAATTCTCGATTGTTTCAATATATTTAAATTGTGTAACATTCTTAACCTTAATTGCTTTTGATCCAATGATTGATATATTGTTTGATGAAGAAATGTTACTTATATCTTTTGATTCAATATTTGACATTAACTTTAAATCTTCAATCTCAATAATCTCACCTCGTTCAGCCATTGATAGCATTTCATCAAGAATTTTCATGATATCTGTTGTTTGGCCATTGTCTCCTGATATATAAACAACATTACCTTTGACATTAATTTTTATTTTTTTAAACTTATCTTTTAAATATTTTAAGTTTTGGTCATTAACGCCAAAAATATTTACAAGCTCTTTGTCTACTGGAATAATTTTTTCAATACTCATTAAATATTTTTAAGTTTTTCTCCACCTATCAAATGAAGGTGTATATGGAATACTGTCTGCATTGCATCTGAATTAGTGTTAAATAATAACCTATATCCAGATTCATTAATATTATATTTTTTTGCTAAATCTTTTGCTACCAATATCATTTTTCCCAGTAAATTTTGATCTTCTAAAGAAGTATCATTTATAGTCTCAATTTTTCTTTTTGGAATTATTAATATGTGAACTTTTGCAACGGGATTTATATCATTTATGGCAAATATTTCATCATCTTCATAAATAATCTCTGAATCGAGTTGAAATTTTGATAATTCTTCATCTGTCCAGCCACCTTCAGGGCCAATTGCAAAGTTATTTAATTTTTTGATGTTTTTATCAAAGGCTTCTCCACTGATATCAAAACATGTACTAAAATCATTAAAATTTATATTTTCAGGAAAAAATAATTCAGGTAAATATGCTGAGCCTGACTGTTCTAAAGCAGAAACTAACCACTCTTTAATCTTTTGTTTGCTGTAATTTGTATTTTGAGTATTTTTGGTCATACCTATGTGAATCTCATTAACATTTAGTTCCGTCAATTTTTCAATTAAAAACCTAAACCTACTTTTCTCTCTTAAATAAGGTACAAAAATTTTTAAACTATTTTGTCTTTGATACATTTTTGAATTTTTTATTTCTACATAATTATTAACAATATTGCCATAAGAGATGAGTCCATTTCCGTCAGATATATTAACTTTATCTCCATCTCTAAGCCTTAATACTTGATTCAAATGATGTAATTTTTTATCAGAAACTTCAACACTCATATTATTGTTTGAATTTTCAATATAAATAGTTGGAACAAACATTATTGTTTCAAAAAATCTCTAAAAGCTTCTTTTGGTACATTGACTTTGCCAATTTGTCTCATTTTTTTCTTTCCCTCTTTTTGCTTTTCAAGAAGCTTCCTCTTTCTTGTTACGTCTCCACCGTATAGTTTTGCTGTAACATCCTTTCTTAAAGCTTTAATTGTTTCTCTGGCTATTATTCTAGATCCAACAGCTGCCTGGATAGGAATATCAAATTGTTGACGAGGAATTAGTTCAGATAATTTTTTAACTCTATTTCTACCTACAAATTCTGCATTCTCTTTGGCAAGAATAGAACTAAATGAATCAATTATTTGTCCATTAACCAATATATCAAGCTTGACTAAATTACCTTTTTCAAAATCTAAGATTTCATAGTCTAATGATGCAAACCCTTGTGAAATAGATTTTAAAGTATCATAAAATCCACTAACAAGTTCAAGTAACGGAAGTTTATATCTAACCTTGACCATTGATGTACTCAAATAATTTAAATCTTCCTGAGTACCTCTTTTTTCACTTAGTAATTGCATAATTGAACCTAAGTACTCTTTTGGAAACAATAGATTAACTTCACAGTATTTTTCCATTAAATGCTTGATGTCAGTATATTTTTCAATTTCACTTGGATTACGAATGATTATCTCTGTATCGTTATTTCTGACAATTTTAAACTCAACAGAAGGAGGAGTAACAATTAATGAAAGGTCAAATTCTCTTTCAAGTCTTTCAATTACAATTTCCAAATGTAATAAACCTAAAAATCCACATCTAAATCCGAAACCAAAAGCTGATGATGTTTCAGGTTCATAATAAAAACTTGCATCATTAAGTACATATTTGTCTAATGAATCTCTAAGTTTCGTATAATCATCTGAGTCTGAAGGAAATATACTTGAAAAAACAGTTGGTTGTGGTTCCTTGTAACCAGATACTATTACTGGACTTTCATCTTCGTCAGAAACTAAAGTGTCACCAACTCTTATCTGAGATAATTCTTTTGCTCCTGTAATGATATATCCCACTTCTCCAGTCTTTAAATTACTTGATGGTACAAAATCTAAATCAAAATAACCCATCTCAGATGGTTCAAAAGAATAATTCGAATTTACAAGTTTAAGTTTTTGATTTGACTTAATTTCATCACCAAAAACACGCACTGACGCAACAACACCCCTATAGGAATCAAAAAAAGAATCAAAAATTAATGCATTAACTCCATCTATTTTCTTCTCCGGAGGACTAATTAAATGCGGAAGTTCAAATAACAAATCTTCCACCCCTTCTCCAGTTTTTGCAGAAATTTGGAATATCTCATCTTCTTTAGATCCAATTAGATTAAAAATTTGTTTTTTTGCATTTTCAATATCAGCATCAATAGAGTCTATTTTATTTAAAACAGGAATAATTTCTAGGCCTGCTTCAATTGCTGCATAAGAGTGTGCAAAAGTTTGAGCTTGAATTCCCTGAGTTGCATCAACCAAGAGAATAGCCCCATCACAAGCAATTAATGCTCTAGAAACTTCATAAGAAAAATCTACGTGACCTGGTGTGTCAATTAGGTTTAAAGTCAAATCTTCAAATTGTAGCCTTATTGGCTGAGACTTTATTGTTATCCCTTTTTCTCTTTCTAGATCCATGCTGTCAAGTATTTGATCGACATGTTCACCTGGTTTAATTAATCCTGACATCTCAATTAAGCGATCCGCTAATGTTGATTTACCATGGTCAACATGAGCAATTATCGAAATATTTCCTTAAAAGTGAGCTAAAAACAACTTTAAAATCATTAGAAAATGGTGAAGTTTCTGCAGAAACTAAAAATCAAGCTTTAAAATCGCTCGATGTAGCATTCTCTAAAGGTGTAATTTCTAAAAATTATAGAGATAGAAATAAGTCCAGAATTTCAAGCCTGTAATTTTTGCTTCATTGCAATAATGAATCTTTTAGAATTTTCTTGATTATAAGTTGATTCAACCAACTTTTTTTCTATTTTATATATATATTTAATTGAATCATCAATTTTATCATTGCCTGTTTTCTTGATTAGAGTTTGAGCTTTTTTATATTTATAATCATCTTTCTCGCTTAAAACCTCCAAAACATCCTTTTTATCAGTCGATGTCAAAAGTTTTAATCGAAAAATCTCTTTTGAAAAAAAATTTAAAAACATCCTAAAATTTGACTCTGTTTCAGTGAAAAAGGAAAGAAGATTTTTATCTATTTTTTTCCTATTATCAAAAATTATATTAGAGAGATCCCAAGGAAAATATTCAATAACATTTTTCGAATTATGAATAATTTGCAATGACTCAATATCATGAAATTTACTTAAATTAGACTTTTTAACTTGAAATATGTATTTTGAATTAAATTCATAATTTATTTCTTCCAATTTTTTATATGTAAAAAATTCATCAGTTACAAATTTATATAAATTGTCTGAAAACAAACTCACATTCGTACTATTGCTAATTTCGTCAGACTTTATCTTTTCATATTTCAATTCATTAATTTCAAGATCATCCAAATTATCTATCAAATTATCTGTAATTACTAAGTATGTCATCAGCCGATAAAATTTATTATTTTGTCTTCAACAAAAATTACTTTCTTGTAATCAGAAGATTTTATATTAAAAGCGACCTCACAGGCCTCTTCAGCTTCTTCTTGTGAAATTCCAGTGTTTACAACTTTTGTAAATTTCTTCTTTCCGTTAAGTTGTATTACAAGCTCATAAGTAGGATTTGATAAATTTGATTCATCAAATTCCGGCCATTTGAGGCTAGAGATGTCTTTCTTGGAGAATAAATTATAGATTTCAGAAGAAATGTGTGGTGAAAAAGGATAAAGGAGGTTGCACATTGTATTAAATACAAAATCTTTAGTTTCTTTAGATACTGTAGAATTTTCATTTAAATATTTAGATATTTCATTGTTTGCTTTCATCAAGTCAGAGACACCCGTGTTAAATTCAAATTTTTCAAGATGTCTAGTTACACTAAATATTGTTTGGTTCATTGACCTAACGAGGTCATCTTCGCCAATTGTTTTTTGAATTTGTAAATCTAAGAACCTTGCCATATTATCCCAAAATTTATTTAGAAATCGTTTTGTACCCTCTATTCCTCCATCGTTCCACTCCACTCCATCACTTGGTGGTGCCATGAACAAAATATAAAGCCTTAACGCATCAGCTCCATGTGTAGCAAAATAAGATTCAGGGTCAACTACATTACCTTTGGATTTTGACATTTTTGTTCCTCCAAAATTAATCATTCCCTGACTAAATAGATTATGAAATGGTTCATCTACATCTAGTAAATTAATATCTCTTAATGCTTTCACAAAAAATCTTGAGTACAAAAGATGTAAAATTGCATGTTCTACTCCTCCAATGTATTGATCAATTGGTAACCAAGAGTTAATAATATTTTTATCAAATGGGGAATTTTTTTTTATAATCATCAATTTCAGGTAAGAGAACTGGTAAATTATCAAGGCTTTCAGGCACTAAGCCACATTTTGTACAATTAATCAGAGGTATTGGACATCCCCAGTATCTTTGACGACTAATTAACCAATCTCTTAATCTAAAAGTTACTTTTCTTTCACCTAAATCTTGCTCTGAAAGATAATTAAGTATAGAATCTGAGGCCTCATCGTGTGAGTTTAGCCCATCATAATCTCCTGAATTAATAAGAACTCCCTTTTCAATAAAGGGTTTGCTAGAAATATCAATTTTTTGATCTTTATCAATTATTACCTGAATAATTTCAATATTATATTTTTTAGCAAATTCATAATCTCTTTCATCATGACCTGGTACAGCCATAATTGCACCAGTTCCATAGTTAATTAAGACATAATCAGCAATCCATAATGGAACGCTTTTATTGTTTATGGGGTTTGTGACTTTTAATCCTGTATCTACACCTGTTTTTTCCTTTGTAATTGACATTCTCTCAAATTCTGATTTAGATTTTGCAACATCTATATAGCTTTGAATTTCTTTTGAATTTGGTGATAGTGATAAAATTTCATTCATTAATTTGTGCTCTGGAGACATCACAGCAAAAGTCATTCCAAACAAAGTGTCTGGTCTGGTAGTAAATACATCAAAATCAAGTTCACTTCCATCTATTTTCAAATTGAATTGCACTCCAGTTGATTTACCAATCCAATTTTCTTGCATTGATTTAACATTTTCAGGCCAATCACCAATATCACTAAGTCCTTGTAATAGCTCTTCCGAGTAATTCGATATTTTAAAAAACCATTGGTTTAAGTTTTTCTTTGTAACTTCAGAATCACATCTTTCACAATCCCCTTCAATAACTTGCTCATTAGCCAAAACTGTTTTACAAGATGTACACCAATTTACTGGTGCGTCTTCTTTATAAGCTAATTTGTTTTCAAACAACTTAATAAATAAGTACTGAGTCCATTTATAGTAATTTTTATCATGGGCAGCTACTTCTTTATCCCAGTCATAAAGAGACCCTAATCTCTTTATCTGATCCCTCATATTGCTTATTCGATCTTCAGTAAATTTCTTTGGATGAATTCCAGTTTTTATTGCTGCATTTTCTGCAGGTAGCCCAAAAGAGTCCCATCCCATTGGAGATAAAACATTGTATCCTTGTTTCTGTTTGTATCTGGTAATTACATCTCCAATAGTGTAATTTCTAATGTGTCCCATATGTAAATCCCCTGATGGATATGGATACATGCAAAGGTTGTAGAAATTGTTTTTACTAAGTGTCACATCGCAACTAGCAAGTTTGTTTTTTTCCCAAATAGACTGCCAATTTTCTTCTATTTTTTTAAAATCATAATTATCCATCTTGATAAATACTTTCTATTTTTTGAAATAGCACTTGCTTATTATATTTTTCATTTAATAAATTATATTGATTTGAAAGTTTTTTATTTAAAGATAATATATCTTCTTTAAATAAATGACCGCAATCTAAAATTATTGATTTTAGCTCTTCGTTGTTATGAAATAAGTACCCTGAGTCTTGATTTAAGATGCTGTTCATAGGTGCAACATTTCTAGAAATACAAATTTTAGAGTAACTCATAGATTCAAGTAATGCTAACCCTAATCCCTCTGAATAAGATGGAAATACAAAAATATCTATATTTGAAAAAAATTCTTCTTTATTTGAAATATAACCAAGAAAATTAACATTTTTTAGTTCATATCTATCGTTTAATTTCTGTAAATAAGCTTCCTTACCACTTCCAGCTATGAATAAATTGTATCTATCTTCACTAAGATCTTCAAAGACATCAAGTAAATCCTCTATACCTTTGTTCTTATTAACTCTTCCCATAAAGCCTATATTTATATACTCTTTAGTCTCTTCTAAATTTGCTAATTTTGGATTACTTATCCAATAATTTACAACCGAGATATTAGATTTTATTTTATAAGTTGTTAACCACTTTTTTACTTCTTGAGATATACAAATTATTTGATTACTACTACTCCAAATCTTTACCAACAAAGGCATAGAGAGCTTTCTTATTTGATCAAAAAATATATTACCTTCTAAATATGTGTCATATTTTCCATGAATTGAAACTATCCAAGTTGTCTTAATATCTGTAAATGGTTTTAAAATAAAAAACATAAAATCACTTCTTGGCTGATGCGTGTGCACAATATCATATTTATTTTCTTTAAGATTTTTGAAAAATTTTATGTAGGAGTAGAGGTTAAACAATCTTGGAAAATATAGTCTTAAAACATTATCTGATACATTTGTAAATTCTTCTTCAAGTGATTTCATATTTTTTTTATCAGGTCCTGTAGCTATTACAGTAACTGTGTGGCCTTGATCTTTTTGGGCATGTACAAGATCTAACAAATGTGTTTCTGCACCACCACCTGATAATGAATTGATTACATGACAAATTTTCATTATGAATCAAACCTTGGTGTAATCCATGTTGACTTGTAAGGAAAAATAGTACTATCACTAAAATCAAATGATTTTAGAGCTGTAAAATTTATAATTATTTTTTGAGTATCTTTATTATTTGCAATTGGTGTAATTACTCCATCTAACATTAATTCTTTCTTATATTGATATAGGTCATAGATGTTTGTGAAACTTTCAGAGCGATACTCTTTTTGATTAACTTTAATTAAATATTTACTTTTTATTTCACTATTAAATGAATGCTCTGATTGAACTTTGTTTATAAAAAAATCTAAATCAACATTTAGCTCACAATTATGAGATTCTATTTTTACACCATGTAAATCAATTAAAACTACTTCAAATGTTTCATCAATTTCATTATCAACTATATATTTAAACCTATGGTGACCATCTAATATAAATATTTTATTTTCAATCACTAATTCTGCTGTCTTTTGCTGTTTCCTCATGTGGAAAGATTATATCTTTATTTTTATAGATATTTAATCGTGATATATAAGCTCTCAAATTGGGAACACTTAATGTTAATTCTTGAAAATCTCTTACCTTCATTTCAGCTAAATAAAACCTTTAAGATGAGTTATTAAATCGTTCATCATATCATTAGAAATGCTATTATAGTTGCTTACTCTTACGCCTCCAATGCTACGATGACCATTCAATCCTAAGAAACCTTTATCAATACTAGATTGTAAAAAATTTGTGGTTATTTTTGAATCTTTAAAATCAAAAACTATATTTGAATAACTTCTAAATTCTTTTGGTACACTCATATTGAATTTGTCACTATTATCATCTAAAAATTTGTATAACGATTCTGCTTTTATAGAATTATCCGATTGAATCTTTTCTAAACCTCCTGAATCAGTTATCCACTCCAAGACCTTTAGCATCACATAAATTGAGAAAGTTGGAGGAGTATTAAATGCAGAATCTTTATCAATATGATTATGAGCATCAATATAGCTAGTTAAGTTATTTTTTTCTAAAAAACCTTTTTTTGATATACAAATTGTAACTCCTGGAATACCAAGATTTTTTTGTGCACCCGCATAAACGTATGAAATATTTTTCCAGTCAAAAACATAAGAGCAAATGTCAGAAGACATATCAATTATCAATTCTTTATCTTCAAAATTATTAAAGTTTCGAATTTGTAAACCTTCAATTGTTTCATTTGAAGTGATATACAAATATTTTTCATCTTTTTTATAAATTTTTGTTTTTAACTCGTCATAAGTTTCGTCATTTAAAGATATGCTAGAAAAATTTTGATTATGATATCTTTCAAAATCTTGGTATGTTTTTTTCCCCCAAGTACCAGATATTAAAAAAAGTAAATTATCAATTAAGCTTGGTTTATTTGCCGGAATAAATGTATTTTGAAAAGTTGCTCCACCTTGCAAAAAAAATATATCAAAATTTTCTGGTATTTTTAATAATTCATAAAGGTGTGATTTTACCTTAGCTAAAATTTCTTCAAAAACTTTACTGCGGTGCGAAATTTCTAAAACGGAATATCCTAGCTTTTGATAATCTAATATATCTTTGGATATCTGATTGGCAACTGTATCTGGAATTTTAGATGGACCAGCAGAAAAATTATTAACTTTCATTTCTGTCCATTGTAAACATAAGACCAATACACAATCCAAAAATAGGCAATAAATCTTCAAATGAAGCTAAAGATATGGAAGCTATTAATAGAAGATACTTCAAGCCTTGGTCGAAGTCTTTATAGAAAAAGTATATTAAAAATAACATAATAAAAACTAAATAAATCAAACCAATAGAAAATGTGTTGAATAGTAAATTATTTTGAATATTTATATTCTCGTACGTTAAAAAATATCTACCTGTACCGAAAGATTTTGAAAGGTATTTTACCTTTAAATATTCAGGTAATGTTCTGTTTACAAG
>LUMR01000283.1_pt1 | contig 11334 bp, 10 predicted proteins | sample 730041 | NCBI WGS metagenome assembly LUMR01 (sample SAMN03860258, study PRJNA289734) | marine metagenome | biome: seawater column; feature: ocean; material: water; isolation source: Red Sea water column Station 12 - depth 10m | place: Saudi Arabia: Red Sea | collected 2011-10-15 | depth 10 m | reverse complement strand
TTTTACAACTCTTCGAGCATCAAAGTCTCTAACTTCGCAATAAGCACCAATTGGAGGGCTAAAGGAGTACGCAACTCTATCACCAACTTTTAAGTTCGATACATTATCTCCAATTTCTATAACATCTCCTGCTGCTTCTACTCCTAAACAAAAAGGGGTTTCTACAGGTAGCGGGTATATGCCTGTTCTATGATACGTATCTATGTAATTAATACCTATTGAAGTTTGGTTAATTCTAACCATATTTTCTTCAACATTTTTAGGCAAATCATAGTTTTCGTATTTCAAAACCTCTGGACCACCTAGTTTACTGACTACAACTCTATTTGGCATAATTATTCTTTAGGTTTTTATATACTAATTCGAATTCTTTTAAACATTCTGGATTTGCTAATGATTCTTCATTTTCAATACGGATATATTTGTGAGGGTATATGCTTGAAAGAAAGATTAATTTTTATTTCATCTATTATTTTAGATTTTAAATTTTCATTAAATTCAAAATTTTTATTCAAGACAACAAATAATATAATTTGTGTATCATTTTTTAATTTATATTCCACTGCAACAGCTTCCTGAACTTCTGTAATATTTTCAATTACTCTATAAATTTCTGCAGTACCTATTCTTACTCCTCCAGAATTTAGAGTTGCATCTGATCGGCCATAAATTACATAACCGCCATTTATAGTTTTTTCAATATAATCTCCATGATACCAAATGTTTTCATATTTACTAAAATAAGAATTAAAATATTTTTTATTATCATGATCGTTCCAAAAATATAAAGGCATTGATGGAAAAGAAGATTTACATACTAGTTCTCCTTTTTGATTTTCAATTGAATTTCCTTTTTCATCAAATACATCAACATCCATTCCAAGAGCTTTACACTGAATTTCACCACTATAGACATCCATTAACGGATTACCGGTAACAAAACACGAAACTAAATCAGTACCACCACTTATAGATTCAAGATGAATATTTGATTTGATGTTTTCATAAACGTATTCAAATGATTCATTAACCAAAGGAGATCCTGTTGAAGCTAGTGTATTTAAACTATTTAATTTAAAACTTTCTTTAATTTTAATTTTATTATTTTTTAAAGTATCTAAATATTTTGCACCAGTGCCAAAAAAATTAATACCTTCTTCTTCTGCTATTTCAAAAAGATGTTTATTATCGGGAATAAAAGGGGATCCATCATATAAAATTATTGTTGCTTTTGACGCCAAAGCAGAAACTAACCAATTCCACATCATCCACCCACAAGTAGTAAAATAAAAAACTCTATCTTTTTCATTAATATCACAATGAAGCACATGTTCTTTTTTGTGTTGAATTAGCGCTCCACCAGAACTGTGAACAATACATTTTGGTACTCCAGTAGTTCCACTTGAATAAAGAATATACAGTGGGTGATTAAAATTAAACTTTTCAAATTTACTGTACTCGATTTCTTGTTGTAAAATGTTGTACAAATTATCGTATTCAAAATCTAATTGATAATCTGTTTCATTAAATTCATATGGTATTAAAATAATTTTTTCTATACTTGGGATATTATATACAACATCTTTTATAATTTTTGTCGTATCAACTTTTTTATTGTTATAAAAATAATAATCTGAAAATAATAATACTTTTGGTTCAATTTGTTTAAATCTATCTATAATTGCTTTTTTACCAAAATCTGATGAACATGATGACCAAATAGCACCTAATTGTGCTGTAGATAAAAATGAAATTACAGTTTCAGGTATATTAGGAAGTATAGCAGCTATCCTATCATTTTTTTCAATGTTATTATTTTTTAAATAATTTGCAAATTTCAAAACTGCACTTTTAAGCTCTCTCCAAGAGTAATTTCTTTTAATTTTTTTTTCAGAGTGAAATATTATTGCATCATCATCATCATCTCTTGTTAAACAATTTTCAGCATAATTTATCTTACATTCATCAAAAAATTTATTATTAGTAAATTCAGGTGCTGATTTAAAAATTTTACCTTTTTTTTCACCAACAAAATTTGTGAAATCCCATACATTAGTCCAAAATTCATTTTTATGTTTTATGCTCCAATTATGCAAGTCAGCATAATTTTTTATATTTAAACTTTTATCTAGTTGATTAATAAACTTGTGGAGGTTTGTTTTTTTATTATTTGGAGACCACAACTTTATGTTGTGCATAACAATTTAATTCTTTTTTTGGTCTTCTTTAAGAGATCTAACTCTGACAATAACATCAATATTATGCAATGAGAGACAAGCAGGAATAGAAGGTATATCAAGATTAATATTTTTTGTAGGTATATCATGAATCTTACCTTCATCTTCAATATACAAATGATAATGAGATTTATTATTATTACAATAGAGTGATTTATTTTGATCAACAACTATTTCTCTTATTAATCCTAATGAGGTAAATTGTTTTAAGGTGTTATAAATTGTAGCCATAGAAATTTTTCTATCTTCTTTTTTTACTTCATCAAAAAGATTTTCAGCAGAAATATGCCTGTCACCTTTTTCAAAAATTAATTTAGCTAAAATTCTTCTTTGTTTTGTTGGTCTTATACCACTTTCCTCTATTTTTTTCAGTGCGCGGCTGTAAGGACTTAGAGGATCAATTACTTTGTTTTCTATTCTCATAATATTATAATAAGTAATGAATTACATTTTTTCTGCAATTTTTCTATATTTTTTTTTAGGTTTTCTCTTGTATATCTTTCAAAGACGCATTGTTTTTAATAAATCAGGACATCCAGGCGCACCAAAGGATTATAACTTGGATAATACAGAAGAAGTTTATATTAAAACTGAGGATAACTTAAAGCTGTTATCATGGTATCATAAAGGGAATAATTCACTCCCTTTACTAGTTTATTTTCATGGTAATTCTTTTCATATCGGAGATAGAGCTTACAGAATCCAGAGGTATATCGAAAAAAATTGGAGCGTACTTTTAGTTTCCTGGAGAGGTTTTGGAGGTAACGAAGGAAATCCAACAGAAAAAAATTTATATAAAGATGCAGAAGCAGTATTAAAATGGATTAAAAATAATACTGAATTTAAATTCAAAGAATTAGTGATTTATGGAGAATCACTCGGATCTGGTGCTGCAGTAGAAATGGGCACAAAGTACGAATTTTTATCTATTGTTTTAGAAGCGCCATTTACATCTATCAATGATATTGCAAAAAAAAGATATAAAATATTTCCAACAAAATATTTAGTTAAAGATAAATTCGATAACTTCAGTAAAATTGATAAAATAACTTCGCCATTACTTATCATTAGTGGAAAAAAGGATGAAATTGTACCACATGAACACAGTATTAAGCTTTATGATAAAGCAAAAGTAATAAAAAAGAGTGTTTTTATTGACGAAGCAATACACAATAATCTATATGATTTCGGGATTGAAAAAGACGTAATTGGCTTTAATTTAAAACTATGGAAATAGATCTAACAACATCATATGTAGGCATTTTAAGCCTTATTGTATTTGTTCTTGCATATGCTGTTGTAATGGCTGAAGAATTTAGCCATTTAAGAAAATCTAAACCAGTTATTATTTCAGCTGCTGTAATATGGGGTATTATAGCTTTCCATTTTTCTTCTGATAAGCAATATGCCAAAGAAATTGAGTATGCTTTAGAGCATAATATCTTAGAATTTGCAGAACTTTTCCTATTTCTTCTCGTTGCTATGACTTACATCAATGCTTTAGAAGAAAGAAAAGTTTTTGATGTAGTCAGATACCAATTAACATCAAGGGGATTTAGCTTTAGACAATTATTTATATTCACAGGTATAATTACTTTTTTCTTATCTCCTATAGCTGATAACTTAACAACTGCACTAGTCATGTGCTCTGTAGTAATGGCCTGTGGTAAAGGTAATACAAAATTTATATCGATTGGTTGTATTAATATAGTTGTTGCAGCAAATGCAGGTGGTGCTTTTAGTCCATTTGGAGATATAACTACCTTAATGGTATGGCAGGCTGGTATTGTCGAATTTTTTACATTTTTTAAAATATTTTTTCCTTCTGTGGTTAATTACATAATTCCTGCAGCAGTTATGTATTTCTTTATTCCAAATGAAAAACCACAAATTAGTTCTGATAGAGAATATATGAAAAGAGGCGGACGAGTAATTATCTTTTTAGGTTTGCTTACAATTTTTAGTGCTGTAAACTTCCATAATATTCTTCACTTGCCTCCAATGCTTGGCATGATGTTTGGTCTTGGTCTTCTTGGGTTATATTCTTTTTATTTACAAATTACACATGATCCATCTGTTGAAGATGAAAAATTTGATTTCTTTAGAAAAGTTTCAAGAGCTGAATGGGACACTTTATTATTCTTCTTTGGAGTTATTTTAAGTGTAGGTGGTTTAGGATTTATAGGTTACTTAACTGTTGTTTCAGAATTCTTATATATTGGTCTTGGCCCAACAATGGCAAATTCTATAGTAGGTGTTCTGTCAGCTATCGTAGATAATATACCAGTGATGTTTGCTGTAATTACTATGAGACCGGAAATGTCAATTGATCAGTGGTTACTCGTTACATTAACAACAGGAGTGGGTGGTAGCCTATTGTCAATTGGTTCAGCTGCAGGTGTAGCACTTATGGGACAAGCAAGAGGATATTACACTTTTTTTGGACATTTAAAATGGACTCCAGTTATATTTATTGGTTATGTAGCAAGTATTTATCTTCACGTTTTAATGGCTGACTTGCCTTGGTAATTTAAATTATCAATTAATAAAAAAATAATCATACTTAGTATTAAAATTACACCAGCAACAAAAGAAGCTTCGTTAAATTTATAGACACTAATCAATTTATATAAGTAAGATGGCAAGGTATCAAAGTTTTGATCTTTAAAAAATGATATTATTGTAAAATCACCAAAAGTAATAACTGTCGAAAATGCAAAAACAAAAATTATATTTTTCTTAATCATTGGGAGTAAAATAATAAAATAATTTCTTATGCTAATACGAAAAGTTTGCTGAAAATTTTCAAAATTTAAAAAAATATTTTTCAGGTTATTAAAAAGTATTAATATAGAAAAAGGTAATAAGAATAGACAATTTATCAAAACTATCACAAAATATTTAAAAAATTGCACATATCTTAATTCACCTAATATAATAAAATAACCAAGACTAAATATAATTGGAGAAATAATTATTATTGAAGAGCTTATTAAAAAAATTGATTGCTGAAAAATCATATTTTTATAATTTATTACAAGTATAGATGAAATTATAAACCCAGATATACTAACAATTATTCCTGTAGTAACTGAAATAATAAGAGAGTTAAAAAAAGATCCTAAAAATTTTTCATTAATTAAAGATAAATAAATACCATTATTTATAAAATGATAAATTACAGAAAGTATTGGAGAAAAAAGAAATATCGAAAAAAATACAATTATTAAAAAATCTATAATTTTTATAGCTTTGTATTCTTTATGAGGATGAATAAAATTAATTTGATCTATTTCAAAAAAATTTGAACCTTTTAATTTGTAAAAACCAATAAATAAAAAAAATAAACAGATAAAAATTTGTAAAAAACTGAGTAATATTGCTTTATTAAAATTTAGTTCAAAAAGTGCATATTGATAAATTGCCACCTCAATTGTAGAATACATAGGTCCACCACCTAACGCCATTACTATTGCAAAACTTAAAAAACAAAGAGAGAATATTATTGAGAACACAGTAAAAAAATTTTGTCTTATATAAGGCATCTCTAATTTTAGAAGATTGCCAAAAAAAGTAATGTTTAGAGAGCTAGATATTTCATAATATTTTAAAGGAATACTATTTAAGGATTGAAAAAATAATCGGGTCGCAAATGGTGTATTTAGAAGTATATGGGCAATTAAAATTGCTTTTATTCCAAAAATTGTCTCTATTGATAAATTCTCGTACAAATTAAAATATGAGTTATAAAAACCATTATTTCCAAAGAGTTTAATAACTGCAAACACTATTAAGATTGTCGGTATCACAAAGCAAAAACCACAAAGAGAAATGATAAATTTAATAATTTTTAAATTCTTATGTCTATTTAATGCTAATGCGAATGGAATAGCTAAAAAACAACTTAATAGTGCTGAAAGAAAAGCTTGATAGAGTGAGAAATAAATTAGACGATGTGTATAAGAATTTTGAAAAAAATTATAAATTACCTCTAAATCAAAATTAATTTTTGAAAAAATACCTACGAAAGGCAATAGGATTATTAATCCAAAAAAAAATAATACTGAATAATTATATTTATAATACAATTTATTTACGAGGCATTAAGCCACTCATCAATCCATTTTTCTTTATTCTTATTAATTTCTTTTGGATCCATTTGAATAAAGTTAGGAACATCTAGTTTATCAAATGCCTCTGGTAAATCTTTTATATTTGTAACAGGGTACATAATATTTGTTGATGGTATGACTGATTGAAATTCTTTTGATAACATAAAGTTAAGAAATTTATTTGCTAAATCTTTATTTTGTGAATTATTTAAAATGCCTGCAAATTCAATTGTTATATAATTTCCCTCTTCAAAAGTTGTAGCAAGAATATCATACCTTTCTTCAAACATTATATGTGCAGCTGGAGATGTAGTATAACTTAATACCATGTCAGCTTCTCCTGCCATAAAAAAATTATAATATGCATCTGTCCATCCTTTGGTAACTGAAATAATTTTTTTATTTAATTTTTTCCATTCATCTCCAGCTTTATCTCCATATAATGCTTTCATCCAAGTTAATAATCCTAATCCAGGGGTAGAGGTTCTTGGGTCTTGAATTACAATTCTAGCATTAGTAGAATTAATCAACTCATCCATTGATTTTGGAGGTGTTGCTAAATTTGCTTCATTATACACAAAAGAAAAGTATCCATAATTATATGGAACAAATTTATTACTTTCCCATTTTAATGGTAAATTAATTAAGTTGTTTATGTCATTGATATTATGAGTTGTAAAAAGCTCAGATTGTTCGGCCAAATCAAATAAATTCATATCAAGACCTAAAACTATATCTGCCTTGGAAGTATCACCTTCTAAAATAACTTTATTCAATAATGTTGCTGCACTGTCTACAGCAACAAATTCTACATCTGCATTATGTTTTTCTTCAAATATTTTTTCAATTATGGGTCCTGGACCCCATTCTGATACAAAAGAGTCATATGTATAAATAGTTAGTTTCTCTGCATAGATTGAGAAAGAAATAAATAAGGTAGTTAAAAAAATTATTATAGTTTTCATGTTTCCTCCGCTGGCATTATCCAGATCAGGTTAAAAGGGTATAAATCTCAGCATTTAAGCACCCCTAATTAATTATAATAAATATTATTTTAGAAAACAAACATAAAAGATTGTTTTTAGGTTATTTATGAATATAACAAATTTTTTCGGGGAGTAGCGCAGCCTGGTAGCGCACCTGGTTTGGGACCAGGGGGTCGAAGGTTCGAATCCTTTCTCCCCGACCATTATTTAATTTTCTTCTTTAAAATTATCATATTTGCTTTAGTAAAAATTAAATGGATTTGAAACTAATATATGGCAACATGAGAGCTCTTTGTGAAGCTCCCCAGATGATGCTACATTACGCAGATATTCCGTATGAATACAAAATGGTATGGGATCATTATGGAAGTAGCTGGGCAGAAGTTAAAAAGGATATTATTTTTAATAGATTACCTATTTTAATAATAAATGAAGATAAATATCTTTGGCAAAGCAATACAATTATTCGATATCTCTCTAATTTAACAAAAACAAAACCTTCCGATGAATTTCAATTAGCGTACTGTGATGCTGTTTTTGAATCAACTCATGAAATGTTTTCTCCTTTGAATCCAACTATAAATATGACTTTTGGTGAAAAATATAATTCTAATAAAAAGAAACTTTTAGAAGATATTTTGCCAAATTCTTTAAATAATTTTGAAAAACTTTTACAAAATAGTTCAGGTAATTTTTTTATAGGCAATGATCCATTTTACTGTGATTTTAATGCTTATCATCATTTTTCAATGTGCTTAATATTAGATAAAAATATTTTCTCAAATTTTCCAAATTTAAAAAAATTTATCAATAATTTTGAAAAACTTAATAATATTAAAAATTATTTAGATGGTAGACCAGAGTTGGTAGAACTAGGAAAGTCACCTCATTTTCTTATTGATGGAAAAAAAATTCCTACAGGTTTAAACCCAAATAAAAAGTATTAATTTATTTTGATTTTTAATGTTTAATTTTTACTCTACTGCAGGATTAATTTTTGGTAATGAAACTTCTCTTAATTCTTGTAGTCAGATTATTGATACATTGGGTAAAAATATATTTGTAGTATCTGATAGAGGTCTGACTGAATTAGGCTTGATTGAGCCAACAATTAAAAAACTTAAAAAAAATTGTAATATTAAAATATTTAATGATGTTGAGTCTGATCCATCAAAAAAAACATTATTAAATGCATTTAGTGATGCAAGAGAATTTGAATCTACTGGAGTTTTAGGTTTTGGTGGGGGTTCATCTATGGATGTTGCAAAGCTTGTATCTTTACTTCTTGGATCAAATCAGCAAATCGAAACAATATGGGGTGTTAATAATGCAAAAGGCCCAAGGCTACCACTTGTACTTATTCCTACAACAGCAGGAACTGGATCAGAAGTTACACCAATTTCAATAATAACGATGGATGATAAAGAAAAAAAAGGAGTTTCTTCTAAATTTATATTACCTGATCTTGCAATTTTAGATCCATTGTTAACAACTAATTTACCCGCTAATATAACTGCATCAACTGGAATAGATGCAATGGTTCATGCAATTGAAGCTTTTACATCTATAAATTCAAACAATAATCCTGTTTCAAAAATGTTATCTATAGAAGCACTCAAGCTTCTTGGCTCATCAATTAAAACTGCTGTATTTGATGGACATAATATAAATGCAAGATCAAATATGCTACTTGGATCAATGCTAGCAGGTAAAGCTTTTGCAAATTCTCCAGTAGCAGCAGTTCATGCATTAGCATATCCTATAGGAGGTTTGTTTAATATCTCTCATGGGTTATCAAATTCTTTAGTTCTTACAAGTGTTATGAAATTCAACTCCAAAAATGAAGAAACAAAAAAAAATTATGCTCATCTTGCACCATACGTATTTAAAAATTTAGATAATAGTAAAAATGATGAGATTTTGTGTAACAGAGATTTAGAAATTCCTGAGGAAGCTTGCAAGTTGATGGCTAGTGAAGCAATGAAACAAACCAGATTATTAGTTAATAATCCTCGGAAAATTGAAGAATCTGATGCCTATAATATATACAAATCTGTTTGGTAGATTTTGTTTACTTATAAATTAATTTACCTATTTAATTAACATAGATCTTAATGATAAAATCAACAGTTAATCAATTTGCAAATTCTCTTGGATTAAATAAGGACGAATATATTCCAAAGGGAAAAGCTTCCTTTTCACTTTTTAAAATTGAAATTCTATCTGGATTAACTGTTGCAATAGCACTTGTTCCAGAAGCAATTGCTTTCGCATTTGTAGCAGGTGTAACTCCACTTTCAGGATTATATGCTGCTTTTATTGTAGGATTAGTAACTGCAATTTTTGGTGGAAGACCTGGAATGATTTCTGGAGCAACAGGAGCATTAGCTGTGGTTATGGTGTCATTAGTATCGGAACATGGAGTCCAATACTTATTTGCCACTGTAATCCTGATGGGAATTTTACAATTTCTTGCAGGTATTTTTAAATTAGGAAAATTTATGCGCATGGTTCCTCAACCTGTAATGTTAGGTTTTGTAAACGGTTTAGCTATAGTAATTGGTTTATCCCAATTACATCAATTTCAAATATATAACTTTGATGGAACATTTACATGGATGTCTGGAGAGGTGCTTACATATTCTTGCAATTCTTCTAGTTACTTTTCTAGTTTTACTTTTAGATTTACCTGTTCCAAGAGTAGGGGATTTAGCAAGTGTAGCAGGAGGACTTCCAAATTTTTCTATTCCAACAGTTCCACTTAATTTAGATACTTTTTTCATTATTTTTCCTTATGCAATTATTTTGGCAGCTATTGGATTAATTGAAAGTCTCTTAACTCTTAATCTAGTAGGAGAAATAACAAACAAAAAGGGTGGGACAAGACAAGAATGTTTAGCGCAAGGTGTTGCTAACGGTATCACAGGCTTTTTTGGTGGTATGGGTGGTTGTGCTATGATTGGACAGTCAATGATAAATGTGAAATCTGGAGGTAGAACAAGAATTGCTGGCATATCAGCAGCAATTTTTTTACTAATTTTTATTCTTTATACTTCAAATTTAATTGAACTTATTCCTATAGCATCATTAGTAGGGGTTATGTTTATGGTCGTAATTGGAACATTTGCTTGGAATTCACTAAAATTATTATTTGTTGTCCCTCGATCGGATGCATTGGTAATTGTTTTAGTTACTTTAATAACTGTATTAGAAGATTTAGCTGTTGCTGTAGTTGCTGGAGTTATTATTAATGCATTAGTATTTGCTTGGAAATCTGCTTCAAGAATTAGAGCAATTGAAAGACAATCAAGAACAGAAAAGGGCGCTAAGGTGTATGAAATTGAAGGACCTCTTTTTTTTAGTTCTACTAATAGTTTTCTAGAAATTTTTAAGCCTTCCGAAGATCCTAATTTAGTAATAATAGATTTTGCAAATTCAAAAGTTATTGATCAATCTGCTTTAAAAGCAATTGAGGATATTGCAGAAAGATATTCCAAATTAGGCAAACAAGTAAAGTTAAGACATCTTACGAAGGACTGCCACAGCCTTTTAAGAAAAACAGGTCAATTGATAGTTGATAGTGATGATGATCCTGATTATGGAATAGCTGTTGACTACGGTGTTAAATTAGGAATTTTTGGTAAATAATTAAAACTCTAATGATCCTTCAACAGAATACTGTAAAATATTTACAATCTCATCAACGTTTTTTGTAACAGCAAGTGCTGCTGCATCTACTTCTTTTAAAGCATGTTGATGTTCATCACTATGCATTATTATGAGAGATTTATTCAAGGCTGACGCATATCCTGCATCAAAAGCAGCATTCCATTGTTTATATTTCTCACCAAAACGCACTATAACTATATCTGCTTTTTCAATCGAATTTCTAGTCCGTATGGCATTTATTTTGGCTCCTTTGTTATCGTGCCAAAATTTTTTTTCTTCATCACCAAGTATTTTTACACCAACATCATCTGATAATTCATGATTTGTAGT
>LUMR01000270.1_pt1 | contig 11432 bp, 27 predicted proteins | sample 730041 | NCBI WGS metagenome assembly LUMR01 (sample SAMN03860258, study PRJNA289734) | marine metagenome | biome: seawater column; feature: ocean; material: water; isolation source: Red Sea water column Station 12 - depth 10m | place: Saudi Arabia: Red Sea | collected 2011-10-15 | depth 10 m | reverse complement strand
TGGGGGTTACTACCATACCTAAAAGATTTTTCATCGACCTCACAGGCGATTCTGAGAGGGCAAATTTTCCGAAAATCCAGGAGGAGACTGGTTTTGCTCCCAATCTTCCTTATCAATAGTAAGAAAGACCTTAACTAAGTAACCAACCCTACCATCATCCATTTGGACTTCAGATACTGGTTCATCAACAAAGACACCTTCAATAGGGCATCGACTAATCCAATCATCAAATAGAACTTTCTGTGAATAATTCATAAATTTAATCAGATAAATAAACTCTTACAGATAATTCTGCATCGTCAGGCAACTCTCCATATTTTTTTTCAAATGCTTCCCACAGTTGTTTGACTATTGGGTTGTAATCTGTGTCAGGAAGATCAACAAGTGAATAGTATTTCATAGTAATCAACCCCACATATCATTAGATTGTCTTGCAGCTGCATCGTTCATGATCTTTCTAGTAACACCAAACTGATACTGATCTAGATCATCATGTTCCTTGTCTAAGACCCATCCACAATCCTCCATGAGTTCATCGTCAGGTAATTGATCAAAGATACATGAGATACCATCATCTCCCATGTATCGAAGAATCTCACATCTGTGTAAAATCTTTTCTCTAGTTTTTGAATCCATTGAATAACCTCCTGAGTTTTTGAATAAATAATTTAAATTTGTTTTTTCTAATTTTTGGAGTAATCATTCTTTTAACTCCTTAACTTTGGATGCATAATGTTGCTCCAGAATTTGATTGTACAGATCTATAAAATGAGGATCTAACTTTAGATAATTCTTCTCAACATAAATGCCAAGGTGTTTCTCTAATAGTTTCCAATCTTTATCATCTAATTCAATCTTCATAATCTCTCCCTCATTACAGGAATAGTATCCATTACAGGTTCTGTTTTTGAAGTGCCTTGGAATACACTTAACGATCCAGATTCATTGCCCTCATCATCTGACATAGGACAAATCGCACTACCATCATCAAAGATTATTAGTAGAGGTTGATAATACCAACCACTTGATTCAGCTTCTTGTGGAGTCATGTAGCGTACAGCCACAATCTTTTTACCACATAACTGCTTTTCGATTTTTTTCTGCCACCTATAAGTTTGTTCGGCAGATTCTCTAATTTCTTTTGTTGTTTTAGGCATTAATTAGCTCCTGAGATAATTTTTGATGGATTGATTTATGTAATTTTTTATCTGAATCACTTCCTCTGTCTTTTACTTCCGAATACCATGTATCACGTAATAATAATCTGAGATAGATTAGTTCTTCTTCTGATAGTTTCATTAGTTATCCTCCACTTGTTGTACTAAATTTTTAATTTTTTGGAGTGCATCATTGTATGACCAAACTTCATACTCATATTCATTCCCATAAAGAGTTTTGAATACTTCATCTATGAAAGCTTCTGACCCCCAGATTACTTCTCCAGAATTTGTTTTAATAAATTCTCCTGCTCTTTCTTTCATTGGTTATCCTCCTCATATGTTTGTTCTGAAATTGTTTCCATTGATCCAATTTTGTGTCCGTTCAAATCTTTAATGATGTAAGTATCATTTGATAATTTGTTTGAATGAAATTCTAAATGTTTACAGAGATCAACAATTATTCTTGCTGACTCTGTTCCTTCACAGTTATCAAATGCACCATTATCAGTATTGAATTTAATAGTAATCATTGTTTTACCTCCGATAATTTTTGTCCGATACTCTTGTACATCTCTTGATCTTTGATGTACATATCCTCAACTTGAAAATAGTAATAGAAGTCATTCCATTTATCATCAAGCCATCTAGCCTCTTCCTTAGTTAGTTTCATTTTTATCCTCCTCTACTGTTCCTAAAATTACGCAAATCTTGTCATAAGTTTCTTGCCCTGATGATGAGAATCTATCGTAATCCCAACCCATGTCGTTAATAAGTTCTAGAAGTTTGTGACCTTCCTTACAGGCTTTGAATACACCCTGTTTGTCTGTTGATTCAATATGCATTTATCTAACCTCCTTATGTGCAGTTGAAAGACCATGCTTTCTAAAATCTTCTGTTAGTACCTCTTCCTCTAATCTGTCAAACCATGTATTTTCTAAAATGTTCCATAATCTTACATAGTTCTTCAACCAATAAACTTGAGAGTTAATTAATTAAGATAATCATCGGCTGATAGATATGCATCATTGTGTTTTGGCATATCATTCTTGAGACAGAAATCAAAATAGATTTCCCTTAAGTAATCGTGCATGATTTTAAATGAAGTAAAGTGGATTGTAATCAGTTTAAGGACTTGATTAGGTCACTCCAAAATTTAGTTGCTTACATTATCTTCATGGAAGAAGTCATCTTCATCTACATACTGACATTCTCTACACATATAACCCTCTTTAACTCCAATGGGGTTGCCATCATCATCTAATAGATCAGCGTCAGCAGGGATTCTATCAACGAATAACATATCAGAATGACCGTAAGCAGTACTCCTTCCACAATGGACACAGATGTCTCCTATGTCTATGTGTTTCCATGTTGATGTAGTCATTGTGCTTTCTCCTCGAATGTTTTGTAAGTTAATTGTTGTTGATCTTGTTCAGATAAATTTGGATAATTTTCTTGAATTTCTTCAAAAATATTTTCAAGAATTTGTTCATTAATTAAATCTTCCATTAGTTTTCCTCCTTTTCATCGTTCTCATTCCCCCAACATAAACAACATGATCCAAAGTCATACAGTTGACCTTCCATAGATACTGAATAAGCAGATTTATTTTTATCTGCATCCATAAATTCTTTTAAATCATCTATGGATTCTTGAGTATTAGTTTTAGGGTCGCTGTAATAGGCACAGATCTTATCGTATGTCTCTTTATTAAATAGAGGTGCATACCATCCATTCCATCTTTGATGAGGGTTATACCATCCTTCAAATGAGGGTGGCATATCATCAACATTATTACCGCATGGTAGATAAAATAATCCTCTTTCCATTAGCTGTCCTCCTCAATGATGTAGTCCATAGATTTTTGTGCTTGATAAATTATTCCTAACTCCCATTCTGTTTCCTGTTTCAAAACAAAATCTAATTCATAATCTTTACCATCATCTTTTCTTTCATCCAATAGTCTTTCCCTTTCGGCTAAAAGAGTGTTGATGTACTGAGCTACTTCTTTATTCATTAGACTAAACCTCATTCCATTGTTGACACATGGCCTGTGCTATCCCATCGAAGGTAGTTGATCTGATTTTCCAGCGGTCTTTTGACGGTGGTAGCCAGTGAAGTCTATGTCTTTCTTTATTAGGTAAACCTTTGACATCAATAAATTTAGTTCCTTTTAATTTAGGTAAACCTTTTAGCCATAAACCTGTACGTTTTTGTTCTGCATGACCAAATTCATAAGGCTGTATATATTGTGTAGCCTTACCAAGTTTAGAATGTTTTGTTAATGCTCCAACAGGATTCTCAATACATATGCGAGGGCAATCTGCATCCCATATATCCTCAACGAATTTGATAGCTTTTTGCTGTCTACCATCTGCACGTTTTTCTGCCCAATACTTAGCCCCTGACAGGCTGAGGTGGGTGCAAGGTGGATGGGCAATAATCATATCCCATTTTTCATTAGCGATAGCTTCAAGGCAATCTCCTTGAATGTGCTTATCACTTGGCTGATCTGTTGGTAGTAAATCACATGACCAAGCATCCCATCCTTTCTTAGCGAAAGCTTCTCTAACAACTCCGCTATATTCACAGGCAACTAATAATTTTTTCATAAGTGTGTGTTCCTCTAATTAAATGAGTGTGTACAAATAAGGTTGGTGGCCTTGATAATTACCCTATACCCAGATGGTTGTCTCTGTCAAGGTTTATGAAGAAAATTACATAAATGAATTCTTCGATAGGGCAACTCCAGAATTGGGCAGGGGGGTACACCAGAATTCTGGTTTCGATCAATTTCGATTGAAATTATTTTGGGGTTAGGGTTTAACTTTTCCTATCCTCAATTTCTGTTAGCTCAACATTCATATCCCATAGTGGGGTATTAAATCTTTGTTTGGTTTTGGTGTAGGTAATTTCAAAGCTTTCAAACTTTGCAAATTTTTCTACTGTCTCATAAAATTTTTGGATGTGATCTATACCCCCCGAAATTTTTAGACGTATGCGGTGTGCTTTGTTGGTAGTCATAATTTAATAATCTCCACTTGATAAGCATTCGCACCCATACCCCATATGGAAGGCAGTTACAACATCCTCTAATTCTTGAGAATATTGACTACCAAAACCATAAGCAAACTTCTCTTTATAGGCTATAAGATCGTCATATGTGGGGTAATTCTCTTCATATAGAAACACCTCATGAGTAATTAAATAATGACCATCAGAGGTCTTATATTCAATCTCAATAAAGCAAGTCGGTAAGGTAGCATTAATGCATTGCTTACCATAATAGAAAACATTTTCAATAATCTTTTCTACGTGGGGTTTTAAATCCCCATTATCTTCAATCAAATCTTTTTTAAAATCCTTATCTAATTTTGTAGGTACGGATTTAATGTAAGAAGTTGAATTGATGATATAAAAATCATCTTGAAAAGCCATAATAAATTGACCTGTAAAAGTGTACAAAGTGAAAGGATAAACCCTTCAGAATGCCCTATAGAGGGCATTGGGAAAGGATTAAAAATTTTACTTAGTTTTATAATCTAAAACTTTTAAGCAATAACAATTTGAACGTCCGTTCATACTGTTTGCTATTTGTTTTGGGGTTACTTCTTTGGGGTGTTGAACTTCAAAAATAAATCTTGATTTTGTTGATGAAATTTTTAATAAATCAACAAATTTAAATTTTATTAATCCTCTACCACCTTGAACCGTTGTTTTAATTCCTTCGGGTATAGCTTCCTTTTTATGTTCAATTTCAATAGTAAAATTTGTTTTTAATTTAGACATGATTTTAATTAAATAAATTTGAATAAAAAAGAGTTAACCCTTAAAAAGGATTAACCCACGCTTTAACCTTATTAGGGTTTAAAAGTTTAGCTTCAATTAAGCTTTGTACATGAGATTTAAATAACTCATCTTTAATTTTCTTTTGGCCGAATAATTCTTTTAAATCATCAGCATAAATTTCTTTGAAAGTTTCAATAGTTTGTACTTTAGTAAAATACATTTTTAATAGTTCCTTTAATAAAATAAGGGTTAACAGAGAGAGCTTTTTAAACCTCTCAGAATGCCTTAAATACTTATAAAGGTATAAAGGCATTAAGCGAGGATTAATTATTTACTTCTATAGAATTAATGTTGTTTAAATAATCCATAGAATCAGCAATTAAAGTTAATTCATCATTAAATAAATCGTCCTCTAATTCATCTTTGATTTTATCTTCTTGATGTTCTAAAAGTTCAAGTAAATAATTTTTTATGTTGTTAGGCATGATTTTAATAAAATAAGGGTTTACAGAAAGAGCTTTTAGAGGCTCTCAGAATGCCTAAATATTTATAAATATATAAAGGCATTAAGCGAGATTCTTAAAAGTAATAGAGGCTATTTTTTAAGCCTCTACCAATACATATTTAGATGTTGATCCATGTGCATTTATAACTACATCACGTTTAGAACCACTACACAAACTGCATAAACTACAGCTAGTTTTTTGACCCATTTCTATAGATGCTGGGCAATTAATAAATAATTTCTTATCTATTTTTGTATCCTTATGTTTTACATAAAAACATTTGAATCCTAATTCACTAGCTTGCAAATAATCGTTAAAGCTATCGCATGAAGCTTGAACAATTCCCTTATATTGTTGAGCAAAATTTGATCTCCACTGATGTGTATAACCTGTATGGTTCTTACATACTTTTAATAGTGGTTCCCATACTGATAAATCTATTACCGTTGGATCCCCTGCACTTCCAAGCCTTAAAGATCTACCTCTAATTAGTTCTAAGTCAGACTTTTTAAAATAATCATATCTATTATTTTTATATGACTTCCAAACTTGCAAAGGTGCTTGAAACCATTTGACGTAACAAGAATTGTTATTGTAACCAGCATGGGGACAATTTCCACAGACGGATTTATTTAAACCGTCTTTGTGACTAGTGTTTGGGGCATGATCTTGTAATAATATCCAAGTTTGTAGCATGTCCCCAGTCTTTTTATTAGATGTTTTGTTATCTAATCCCGTAATGATAACTACGATATTTTCGCCATCTATATTTGATTTACCTTCAAATAAAATACGGCCATTTGAATTAAATTTGTTTTGCATAATCTTTAATAAAATAAGATTGAATAAAGAGTAATTAAACTCATATAAATAGAATAAATCAAACTTAATAAGTAGTCAAGAAATTATTAATATTCTTAATCAACAAGTTTTTCCACAGAAATTTAACTCCCATCGCATGGCCGTCAGGCCTCTATTCTTTACAAAAATGTCACAAAAAGGGATAAAAATAGGGTAAATTGTCAATATTTTGGGCAAAATTGTTACAAAACCGGGAAAAACTTAACAATTCGTTGTAAATCCGCCTATTTGTGGCGAAAAATGTAACATTGATTGTTACTATTGAGAATGTATCGTTACATTTACAAAAATGTGTCAAAAATGTATCAAATTTAGTCAATTCTTGCAGTACTGTCTTATGGACAGTTCTACATCTCGATATAATTCTCCAGAAAAGTAACAATTTTGTTTACAATCTGTAACAATTGCCCCTATATATTTCTTTTTTTTGTTACAACGCAACAATTTGTTAAGGCGGGGCCTGATACCTCAAGATTTTTTTTCCCAAATTTGAGGGTTTTTAAGGCGTTCTAGGGGGAGAATGTATAGAACTTAAAATTAAACCTATAGATCTATCAATTATTTAAAAATGCCTGTATCTCCACAGGATTTCGAGTTATATTCACGAATGACTGGGGCTCCAATGCCTACTGATGCCATGTCTAGGATGCAAATGGCTCCTGATGTTTATAATTTTACGAAAAACTTCGCAAGAAAACCAAATATTTTAGAAAAAACAGGAAATTTAGTAAAAAATATTGGAAGAGGTGCTGTTATGGCTCTTGGAGCACCATTAGTTGCAGCAAGTGAGGCAGAAAATGCAAGAATGCAGGAACAACTACGTAATAAAGCAGATGTAAAGCAGTCTGAAGCTGTAACTATGGATAATCCTGTAGGAGAAGTAACTTCTGAACCATTGACTGCAGGAGAAAGACTGATAGATAAGAAGATGAAGATGATGGAACGACAAGCAGAAATCGATCAAGCCTTAAGTGATGATAAACATGCAAAAGCTAAAGAATTATTAGCTATCAAATCTGGAAATATTCAACAACCAACAACTGCTGATGCTTTTGGTCAGGATCTTATAGAAAACCAAACTGCAGATAATGTTATTGATAAAAAGATGGAACAGGGATCACAGATAGCTGATAGCACTCGTAATGTTGCAGAAGTTCTTAGTGAATCTCAGGATAGTATGCCTGCGTCCATGTTCAGACCAATACAAATACCTACTACAGGAGCTTTACATGCAGCAACACCAATAGTCGGAGAGGGACTTTCTAAGTCAGGCAATGAAGTTAATGTTATTAAGGGTGTAGAAGAAGAGGTGGTTGGTTCGGGTGCTACATCAGATAAAGTTAAAAACTTTTTAAAGAAAATGGGAGGTACGGATGAAGGATCAAAACTAGATGCAGCTTTACTTGCAGCAATGCAAGATAGAGATAAAAAAGAAAGATTTTACTTAGGAGCTAATTCAGGAGATCCATCTCTAGGTGATTCACCATTATTAGATCATCCTGATGTTATTGGAGGTGAGGATGATGCTTCTCTTCCTGGCGGAACTAATACTAGTCCAACACAAGATTTATCCAGTTTTCATAAAGAAATGAGAAAAATGGACGCTATGGAGAGAAATAAAGGGGCAATTGATGAAGTAGTTGACAAATTTAAGAATATGTCTCCAAGTGAAAGACAAACAATGCTTGGCACTGAGGGAATGGATAGTCCTAATGAAATGCAAGGAAGAATTACTGCAGCTGAAGAATCAAGTAATAAATTAATTGATGCAATGAGATCTATGAAAGGAGATCCTACACAAGAACAACTTATAGAAGTATCACAAGCAGGATCAAGAGCAGAACAAAAAATAGCTGCAAAACAAAAATTACGCGGAATCAAAACGCCTTTGACTGAAAAATACTATCCATCTAATGTTGCACGAACTGATATTCAAGTGGGAGGAATGGTTGACAGAAAAACAGGTCTTGGTAAATCAGTAGGCATTTCTTATACACCTATGAATGGTGATACAAAAGTTGGATTTAATATTATGAGTGATCCTACAAAGCCGACTGAAGTAAGTACATTTGATTTTGTTGCCCCACCAGATACTATGCAATCATTAGAGTCTCGTGAAGACGATAGTTTAGGAACTAAAAGTTTTGGAAAACTATTTAATATTGCTAGACAGAAAAAACAAGGATTTAGCGGTCTTGAAATGTAACCTTTGCTAAATTAAAATTATTAAACAAAAATTATGACTAAGTTTTTACTACCAATCGCAATCAACGTAATCAACAAAGCAGTTGATAAAATTCCTGAAGATTTAGATGATCTTCTTAAAAAATTTGTTGTTTCCCTGTTAAAGAAGGCAGCAGCTAAAACTGGTAACAAAGTAGATGATTTATTAGTGGCACAATTAGAGAAAGCACTATTTGAATCCTAAACATGGCTGCTGGAATAAAGCTTACTAATTTAAACAGTAGATTAAGTGGACCACAGGAAAAGGCTGTAAAAGGAGGTAAGCAAGCTGCAGGTTTTCTTACTGGACCTACTAGAACAGCTAGAAATTTTCAGCAACCAAATCCATTAGTATCAGAGTTTTTAAATAATAATCCTAAACAGGAATCTTTCTATCAAATGTTTTCAGGACCTGAAGCTCAACAGGCACAGTTCGAAATTGATAATAGAGTAGGTTTTTATGGAAATACTTTCGATGGAGCAAATAATAACCAAGCACAAGTTTTTCTAACTAAATACTATTCAACATTAGGAGGAGATAACTCTGCTGAAGGTAAAGGACTGATTGAGCCTGATAGAATAGTAAGACCAGAGAACTTATCTCAACTATCTTCACAACCAGCAGCTGGTAGTGGTGGAGTACAAGATCCAAATGTAGCTGGTAAATTTCCAAGTAACTCAGTGGCAGTTTCATGAAACAACAGTTAGCAAAACAGTTTTTAAGAACAGCAGGAACTGCATTAGGATCTTATCTTGATGATGCTTTTCGTTTAGGTGGGAATGTAGGACAAAATCTAGCAACAAGTGCTTTAAAAGCAGGTAAAGCTAAATTTGCTCCACAACTAGTTGGTAAAACAGGAAGTGAAGTTCCTATGTTGCTAAGAGAGGGTGCTAAATCTGCTGTTCCCACAGCTGGACGTTTGTTAGGTCAAGGAGCTGTTTTAGGAACTGGTCTTGCAGCAGCTGGGATGTTAGATCAGCAATCTGAATATAGTCAGCCAATGTCATCTGGTGTAGGCACTGCTGATATGCAAAAGTTTTTAATGAGTCAGCAATTACAGAACCAAAAATTTATGCATGACATGATGCTTATACAAAATAGGGCTGAGTCTAGAATTCCAGGTGCTCAATATCCCGGATCTTTGTCTGGATTGACTGGAGATAGATCATTCGAAAAGAGTATTTTAGATGAGGTAGGTATATTTGGTAGAGGACTATATGGAACAGGACTCCGTGCTTAGGAGTTTTATAATTTTAAAAAAGGTATGATGTAATGGCATTTCACGATAAACTTGGTAGATTCGCTGGTGGAGCTTTAGATTACTTAACTAGAGATAGGTTTGATTTTGATGGATTAGGAAAATCTGGAGATATGAATCTTTTGGAAAAAGATGATGACAAAGAAAAAGAAAAAACATTTCTTGACACTTTTTTAGAAGGTTATTCATATAATCCAGAAAAAAATAAAACAGATACTGATAAATTTTTAGATACCATGAGCAAACGAGGATTTGTATCTGGTGGGGGAGGATCTTTTGCACAAGTTGGGGATAATCTATCTATCTTTAACCCAGATAATACTGCTAGAGAAAATGCAATACTTCAACAAAATCAACAGAATATGATTGCTGCACAGCAGAGAAAAGAACAAAAAAGTAATGTTGGCAGAATGGCTGGAGCAGCAATTGGAAATGCAATTGTACCAGGAGTAGGGGGAGTAGTGGGAGGATTACTTGGTGGTCTTTTCTGTGATATTAGATTAAAAGAAGATATTGCTCCACTTTGTAAGTCTGAAGTAAATGACGTATTATCAGAATGTGCGTTCTTTGTAAAAGATTTAAATGAGTGCTCTTGAGAAGCTAAAACAATTAGAACCTATTCAATTTAGGTATAAGAAAGAGTTTGACCCAGAACAGAAGTTAAGAGCAGGTTTTTCTGCACAACAAGTACAAAAGATTATCCCAGAGGCTGTTGTTGAAGTAGAGGGTATTTTGATGCTAGATATGAATATTTTAAATAAATATATGAGAGAAGCAAAAGAAGAACTAAAGGCAAAGAATAGTTAATTTAGAATATTGCTAACAAGTATTTAAGAAGTAAGAGATGGCTCCAGTAGTTCCAGCATTAATGATGGCCGGTAAACTAGGTTTAAAGTTTTTACCAGTTTTAGGTGCAGTATCAGGAGCTGCTCCAGGTTTAAGAAAAGGCAATATAGGTGAAGCAGCTTTGGGTGCTGGATTTGGTGCTTTAACTGGTGGAACAGGTGTAGGAGCTACTAATTTAGCAAGACGAAAAGCAGCACAATTTGCAGGTGGTGAAGCTGTACAGAGATTTCTCGGTAGTACTGGTCTTGGAATGACTGGTTTATCACCGGCAGTTCTTCAAAGGGCTGCTAGAGTCGGTGTACCATTAGCTGGTATTGCTGCAACTACTAGACTCGCAGGAGGACTTGGAGGAGGAGGTGCTACGGCAGCGTCCCCAACTCTTGGAGGGGCTGCAGGATTATTAGGATATAACACGATTGGTAATGAGGGTATGGGAGGAGTTCCTTTACCACCTGGAATGGGTCCTTATGGAAACATAGGTCCAACAGGTTTACCTCTTGATGTTCTTAGTCCATTAGGTGTAGAGGCTGGTCAAAGACTTAGAACTCAAAAAGATGCGGAATCTCTAAGAGATGCAACAAACATTGTTCTTCCAACACTACGTAAGTTCTCTGAACAGGCTAAGAAGGATGACTTTGCAAGAAGCATAGCTGCTAGAGGTATTGCTCAGAATATTGCAACAAATGCAATATTAACTCAAGGAATGGCTGAGGCAACAAGAAATCTCGGCACAAGAGCAGCAGAACAAGCTGGTCAAGCTTTAACTCAACAGTATAACTACTAAGATG
>LUMR01000521.1_pt1 | contig 11459 bp, 8 predicted proteins | sample 730041 | NCBI WGS metagenome assembly LUMR01 (sample SAMN03860258, study PRJNA289734) | marine metagenome | biome: seawater column; feature: ocean; material: water; isolation source: Red Sea water column Station 12 - depth 10m | place: Saudi Arabia: Red Sea | collected 2011-10-15 | depth 10 m | reverse complement strand
GCGCCGGACGCGGTATTCAGGCTGGCACATCCCTTCGGGGATATGACCGGCCCGTCGGCTTTTCACGACAACGCGCTTGCCGTGCTGAAGGCGGCCTGGCCCGACGTCGAACGCCGTGACTGGATTGTCATGGCCGGCGAGGACGAGAACGGCATTGAATGGGTCGGCTGCGGCGGGCATTTCGTCGGCACCTTTCTCAACCCGTTCCTCGAGATTCCGCCGACCGGCCATCTGGCGCATATGCGCTTCCACGAATTCTACCGTTTCGAAAATGGCCGGATCACCGAGATGCAGGCGCTCTGGGACATTCCCGAGGTGATGATGCAGGCAGGCGCCTGGCCGATGGTGCCGTCGCTGGGACGCGAATTCTGCATTCCCGGCCCGGCTTCAGGTGACGGTCTTGTACGCGAGGCGCGTGATCCGGCGCGCAGCGCGGCCAGCCAGCAGCTGATCATCGACATGCTGAACCATATGAAACGCCATCCGAGCCAGGGCGGGCCCGAGGTGATGGAGATGCCGCGCTTCTGGCATCCGCGGATGAACTGGTACGGGCCGGCAGGCATCGGCACCGGACGCGGCATCGAGGGCTTCCGCAACTGGCACCAGATTCCGTTCCTCGCCGGCATGCCCGATCGCGGCAGCAAGGTCGCCGAGATCACCTATCACTTCTTCGGTGACAATGATTACGCCGCCGTGACCGGCTGGCCGAACATGATCCAGACCATCAGCCATGACGGCTGGCTGGGCATCCCGCCGCTCGGCAAGGAAATCACCATGCGAAGCCTCGATTTCTGGCGGGTCGAGAACGGCCTGATCCGCGAGAACTGGGTGATGGTCGATCTGCTGCACATGTATGACCAGATCGGGATCGATGTGTTCGCGCGGCTTCGCGAGTTCAACAAGCGTCGTGTTATTGGTAATTAAAATTACAAATGGGCACAAATGATCCCCACTTATCCCGTCAAAAACGACAGCCATTTAAAGTGATCTCTATGCCTTGCTGATCACATGTTTATTCTGACGCGTCCTTTGTCGGGCCAGCCACATTCCTTAACCACCGAAAAAATTTTACTGAGCGCCCTTTTGCCTGGTTCTCGGCTGAAATCTCAAGCCAGTAACCATTTGGACCAACGACCGTTGTAGGAGAAATCTGTACGAGGCTACCAGCGTTCAACTCGTATTCAATCATGTTGCGATCCACAATGGCGACACCAACCGAATTCTTGGCCGCTTGAATGGCAAGCTCAAGTGAAGCAAATTCCATGGACCCCTGCGTAGGTAAATCTGGATGATCAGGTTCTATCTCAAGCCAGTCTTGCCACAGGGGGAAGCGCTGCCCATTGTCAAAGACATGTAAGAGACAACTAGTGCGCATTGCCTCCCGATCTTCGAAGAGTTTGCGCGAGCAAACGGCAATATGCTGCTCAACCAGTAACTGAAGGTTTTCGGACCCAGCTGTCGGATGGGTGCCAAATTGAATGACACAATCCATCCGGATATCAGGCCGAGCCATAGTATGAACCGCCAGTTCAATCTCTGGAAATTCATGAGGATAAGACGACAGCCGCCGTGTGAGCCATCGGGCTGCCAATGTCGGTGGCGCCAGAATATTTAATTTCTGTTGCTGTGAAGAACCAGTCGCATCACTCACAGCATCGGCCATGAGGCCAAATGTCTCAAAAACCCTCTTGTGCAACGACTGGCCGGAAATAGTCAGAGATATACTGTTTCCAACGCGGTCAAAAAGTTTGAGATCAAGAGATTCCTCGAGGGATTTGATCTGCCGGCTGACGGCACTCTGTGTGACGCCGAGCTGCCTAGCTGCTTCTGTAAAGCTCAAACATTTCCCGACGACTGAAAATGTACGCAGCGAAGTGAGGCTGGGCAGACTCTTCATATTTCGCGAGCCCTGGACCATTGAAATTCCAGATATACCGAACCGTAATTCGTGGTGGCGCATGAGTCATGAAAAAAATGAATGACCCCTCTAATTTGTCATTGGCGAGACGTCCTTAATTTCTGGACAATTTGTCTCCTGAATGGGTGGCGTGGAGGAGAAGCAATTGCCGAACGCGCACGTTCAGTTTTGCCAAGACAATGCAGGCGCCATCTCATGATTGCTGATCAACCAATCCCAAAAGCACGCGGACGTCGTCGGAGCCGTCGGGGTGAAGGAATGCAAGCGCCGGCAATCATGCAGCGTCCGTTTGCGCAACTCACACGCCCATATCCGGCTGTTGAACGCATTTCCGATGACCAGATAGAACATATACACCACGCGTCCTTGGAATTGCTTTCCAAAACCGGTTTGGATGTGCTGCATGAAGACGCCCGTGCCATCATGAAAATGGCTGGAGCTGATGTCAAAGAAGGTGACGTACGGGTGCGCTTTGATCCCGATCTGATCAACGGCGCTATCGAAACTGTTCCGTCAGAATTCACTCTTCATGCGCGTAACGAGAAACACAACGTAAACATGGGGGGAGACAATGTTGCGTTTGCCATGATGGCAAGTGCACCGAATTGTTCGGACATCGATAATGGTCGCCGCGCTGGCAACCAAAAGGACTTTCAGAACTTCCTACGATTGGCCCAAACACACAATATTTTGCATATGACGGGGGGGTACCCCGTAGAACCCGTCGATATTCATGCGTCTGTCCGCCATCTGGATTGTATCCACGATTACATCACATTTACCGACAAGGCGTATTGCATCTACTCGCTTGGCGAGGAACGTGTTGCCGATGCGATTGAGATGACCCGGATTGCACATGGTTTGTCGCGAGATCAAATGCGTGATCAAGCCTGCATGTTTTCGATTATCAATACAAATTCTCCACTGCAGCTGGATATTCCGATGATGCAGGGAGTGATGGCATTGTCTGAGATGGGGCAGCCGGTCGTAATAACCCCCTTCACGCTGGCTGGCGCAATGGCACCGGTTACGATTGCCGGGGCGGTAACACTCCAGAATGCCGAGGCTCTCGCAGGCATAGCCTTTACACAGATGGTACGCCCGGGCGCGCCTGTGATGTATGGCGGCTTCACGTCTAATGTTGATATGAAGACCGGCTCGCCGGCGTTCGGCACACCAGAATACATGCAGGCACAGCATGTTGGAGGGCAGTTGGCGCGGCGATACAGCATTCCATATCGCTCTTCGAATGTTTGCGCTGCCAATACGGTGGACGCACAAGCAGCATATGAGGCGGTTTTCTCACTTTGGGGAGCAATCAACGGCGGCGCCAATATGGTCATGCACGGTGCGGGTTGGCTCGAAGGCGGCCTATGTTGTTCGTATGAGAAGGTGATGCTTGATATTGATCTGCTGCAGATGGTCTCGGAATTCCTTCAGCCAGTTTCGACCAGCTCGGACGACCTCGCGCTAGATGCAATCGAGGAGGTTGGGCCAGCAGGCCATTTCTTTGGCACTGAACACACTCAGGAGCGTTACCGCGATGCCTTTTATTCACCAATTCTGAGTGACTGGCGCAATTTTGAAACCTGGCAGGAAGGCGGATCGCCAATCGCGATCGAACGTGCGAATGCCGAGTGGAAAAGCCGCCTTGCTGCCTATGAGCCGCCGCCGCTGGACCCCGCAATTCGGGAAGAACTTGAAGCCTTTGTCGCCAAGCGCAAGGCCGAGGGTGGCGCAGCCACTGACTTCTGACCTTCAAAAAGACTTCAACCGATACATCGTGAAAGATCACTAATGCCGACGATTCAGATTGATGCGACCAAAGGCGCAAAGAAACTGCCGACACATGCCAAAGTCGTTGTTGTCGGAGGTGGGGTGGTTGGGTGCTCAATCCTGTTCCATCTGGCCAAGTTCGGCTGGAAAGATTCTGTGCTGCTGGAACGGGACGAGCTGACTTCTGGTTCTTCGTGGCATGCGGCCGGTGGCATTCATACCATCAGTTCGGATCCGAACATCTCACGTCTGCAATCCTACACGATCAATCTTTATAAAGAGATCGAAGAGCTATCCGGCCAGTCCGTCGGCCTGCATCAGACCGGTGGCTTTTATGCCGCCTCCACCAAGGAATGGTATGATTACCTGAAGGGTGAGCGCTCAAAAGCGCGCTACATGAGGCTGGATCAGGAATTCATTTCGCCCAAGGAATTGGCCGAGCGTCACCCTTTGATCGATCCGGACCACTATCATGCGGTACTGTGGGACGCACAGGACGGCCATCTAGACCCGTCCGGCACGACTTATGCGTTTGCCAAGGCGGCAAGGGCGCATGGCGCTCAGTATTTCACCCATTGTGGCGCGACCGCTATGACGCAGCGCCCCGACGGCAGCTGGGACATTGTCACGCCGAAAGGTTCGATCAATGCAGAGCATGTGGTCAATTGCGGTGGTCTGTGGGCGCGCGAGGTCGGTCACATGGCTGGCATTAATCTGCCCGTTCAACCGATGGAGCACCACTATCTGATCACCGAGCCTATGGACGAAGTTGTGAACTTCGGTCAGCAGTTGCCGCACGGCATCGATTTTGAGGCCAACGTGTACTGCCGCCAGGAAGGTCAGGGCATGTTGCTTGGCACCTATGAGGCTAAGGCAACCCCTTGGAAGGTCGGCGGAACTCCATGGGACTTCGGGCACGAATTGCTGCCGCCGGATCTAGATCGCGTGGCTGATCGCCTTGAAACCGCTTTCGAGCGTCTTCCTGCCATGGCCAATGCCGGGATCAAGGATGTGATCAACGGTCCCTTTACCTTTGGCCCGGATGGCAATCCGCTAATCGGTCCTGTTCCAGGCATGCATAACTACTGGGTAGCCGTCGGCGTCATGGCGGGCTTTTGCCAGGGCGGCGGCGTGGGCCTGACTCTTGCGGAATGGATGATCGACGGGGAGCCATCCATTGATGTCTGGGCGATGGATGTCGCGCGTTTTGGTGAGTTCGCGACACCTGACTGGGGCTCGATTAAATCGTCGGAAAACTACGAACGCCGGTTCGTGATGACCTTCCCGAATGAAACCCTGCCCAAAGGCCGTAAGCAAAAGACGACCGCGCTCTATGATCGTATGATTGCCAAAGGCGCGGTGATGGATCAAAGCTTCGGTCTCGAACACGTGCTCTGGTTTGGGGATGGCCCCGACGACGCGCATGAAGTTCCAACCTTTGAGCGCAACCGGTCGCATGACTATGTCGGGCGGGAAATCAAGGCCGTGCGTGAAGCAGTTGGTGGCATCGAGATCGCCAACTTCGCCAAGCACGAATTCAAGGGCGCGGGTGCGCGCGATTTCCTAAACCACATTCTTGCAGGATACGTGCCCAAGCCTGGCCGCTTGACGCTGACACCGATGCTGACGCCCAAGGGCAAGCTTTACGGCGATCTGACGGTGGCTTGCCTCGCCGAGGATCATTTCATGCTGTTTGGGTCGGGGGTCATGCAAGAGGCGCACCGCCGCTGGTTCGAAAAAGACCTGCCCACAGGCATTGCCTACGTCAATGCTTCGGACGACTGGCACGGCATCGCCCTGTCCGGCCCGAAATCGCGGGAGCTGGTTGCCCGGATCACACGCGACGATGTTTCCGCCGAAGCCTTCAAGTTCCGCGACGTACGGCAGACGTTCGTCGGTGGTGTGCCGGTAATTATCAACCGGATCAGTTTCTCCGGCGAGCTGGGTTATGAGATCTACTGCAAACCGCAATACTTGATGCGCCTTGCTGACGCTATCGAAGAGGCCGGTGCGGATCTGGGCTTTCGCTGGTATGGCGCGCGTGCGCTGCTGTCGATGCGGCTTGAAAAGGGTTGGGGTGTATGGACGATGGAATACCGCCCGGATTTCAACGCGGTCGAATCTGGGATGGATGTCTTCATCAACTGGAAGAAGGATTTCATCGGAAAGGAAGCCACGTTGACGGCGCGCAATGAGGGCGTTTCGCAGAAACTGCTGACGATGGTCATCGACACTGACGGGATTGACGTCGTCCATGACGAGGCGATTCTGAAAGATGGCACGCCGGTCGGCTACGTCAGTTCGGGAGGCTATGCGCACCATGTCGGCCAGTCGATGGCGATGGGCTATGTTGCCACCGAATTCGCGGCCCCAGGAACCACACTCCAAGTGGAAATTCTAGGCAGACTCTACGATGCAGAAGTCCTGTCCGGACCAATTTACGACGCCAACGGCGTCTATATGCGTTCCTAATTTGGAATGAGGGACATGGGACGTCGACGGGATAATGAAGGAAATCTCAGATTGTGCATACGGAGATGAAAACAAATGAACGTTCATTATAGCGACAATCGCAAGATTGACCCAAGCCAGGGCACACGCCTTGGTGACGGGACGGTGAATGACGGCAACCGTGTCGAGATCGGGCCAACCGCACTCGCCCATGCGGGCTGGCGTTGCCCGACTTGGCCGAAATGCGCAAGGCCCGCCACAAACGCCTAACCGATGCCATCGTGGCGCGCGGCTATGGGGGCCTTTTGATGTTCGATCCCCTGAACATCCGCTACGCGACCGACACCACGAACATGCAGCTGTGGAACACCCACAATCCGTTCCGGGCCTGCCTGCTTTGTGCCGATGGCTATATGGTGCTTTGGGACTACAAGAACGCGCCGTTCCTTGCGGAATTCAATCCGCTGGTGCGCGAAAGCCGTTCTGGTGCAGATATGTTTTATTTTGCCCGTGGTGACCGGATCGGCCCAGCGGCCGATGCCTTTGCTGCCGAGGTCGCGGACCTGCTTTCCCGTCACGCCCCGGGCCATCGACAGATCGCCATCGACAAGATTCAGCCGGCAGGTCTGGACGCGATCCGCCGCACGGGCCTGCAGTACCGCGATGGCGAGGAAGTCACCGAACGCACGCGGGGCATCAAGACAGAGCACGAGCTGCGCGCGATGCGCTGCGCCATCCATTCCTGTGAGCGCGCCATGGCCGTCATGGAGGACTTCGCGCGTACCGAAATCCCCAACGGCGGCGTGACCGAGGACGATGTCTGGGCTGTGCTCCATGCCGAGAACATCAAGCGTGGCGGCGAGTGGATCGAAACGCGGCTGCTTACCTCCGGCCAGCGCACAAACCCATGGTTTCAGGAATGCGGGCCGCGGGTAATCTCAGAGGGTGAAATTCTCGCCTTCGACACCGATCTGATCGGCCCCTATGGTATCTGTGCGGACCTTAGCCGCACGTGGTGGATCGGTGACGATCTGGCCCCGGCACATATGCGCGAAAGCTATGCCGAGGCTGTAGAGCACATCCGCTATAACACCACACTCCTGCGGCCGGGCCTTCATATGGAAGACCTGACACGGTCGCTGCATGTCCTTCAGGACAAGTATGATGCACTCAAATACTCTTCTCCGATGCATGGTGTTGGCATGTGCGACGAGTGGCCCCTGATCGCCTATCCAGACCGACTGGTGGACGGTGCCTTTGACGCCGTTCTTGAACCTGGCCTGACGCTGTGCGTCGAGGCGCTGGTGGGCGAGGTTGGCGGTGATCACATGGTCAAGCTGGAAGATCAGGGCGTCGTTACGGAAGATGGCTTCGAAACGATGTCGGTCTATCCGTGGGACGAACGTCTGTTTCCAGGTAGCTAAGCCGACGCCCCCAAAACGTAGGGTTTCGAAACATGCGATACATATCGACACGCGGACAGGCGGCGGCGTTTTCCTTCAACGAGGCGCTGCTGGCGGGGCTGGCCAGTGACGGCGGGCTCTACGTGCCCGCGGCGTGGCCGAAACTGAGCTTCGATGAGATTAGATCGTTTCGAGGCAAGCCCTACGCAGAGGTGGCTTTTGCGGTGATGTCGCCCTTTGTGGGCGGAGAGATTGACGATGTCGATTTGCAGCAGATGATCGAAGAGGCCTACGCGACTTTCCATCATCCAGCAGTGACACCTTTGGTGCAAATGGGGCCGAACGACTGGTTGCTGGAATTGTATCATGGACCCACCCTCGCGTTTAAAGATCTTGCAATGCAAATCCTTGCACGTCTCATGGATCATGTACTGACCGAACGCGGAGAACGATTAATGATCGCAGGGGCAACATCTGGTGACACAGGAGGTGCAGCCCTTGAAGCATTCAAAACTTGTGATGGCATCGAAACATTTTTTATGTTTCCCGATGGCAAAGTGTCTGATTTTCAGCGACGGCAGATGACCACGGTGGGGGCTGATAACTGCCATGCGCTGGCAATCGATGGCAGCTTCGATGACTGTCAGACGATGGTGAAGGACATGTTTGCGAACCAGGCATTTGCTAGCAGGGTCAAATTGTCGGCGGTCAACTCAATCAACTGGGGGCGCGTGATGGCGCAGGTCGTGTACTATTTCACGGCCGCAACTGCGCTCGGCGCACCGGAGCAAAAAGTAAGCTTCACCGTGCCCACTGGAAATTTCGGCGATATATATGCTGGCTATGTTGCCAAGCAAATGGGCCTACCGATCGACCGATTGGTGATCGCGACCAATGAAAACGATATTCTTGCCCGGACCCTGGCGACAGGCAATCATAAGCTTGGGTCGGTCAAAGCAACGATCACGCCTTCGATGGACATTCAGATATCATCAAACTTTGAGCGTTTGCTGTTTGAGGCTGCAGGGCGGGACTCGACCATAGTGCGTGATCTGATGGCGGCATTGAAGCACGATCACAATTACAGCCTGCCAGATGAGATGCTCAAGTTTATCCGCGACAGTTTTGACGCTGGTGCAGTGTCTGAAGTTGAAACAGTAGAGGAAGTCGCGCGCATTTTCAGGGATACGGGTTATATTGCAGACCCGCACACCGCGATTGCCGTAAAGGTCGCGCATGATTATGCCGATCCGGAGGTGCCGATGGTAACGCTCTCAACCGCGCACCCCGCAAAATTCCCCGACACAGTGCATGACGCAACCGGAAAAACAGCACACCCTCCGGTTTGGGGTGACATTCCCGGAGAACGTTCCGAATCCGTTGCTTATCTTGCGAACGACCGAGCCTGCGTCGAAGAGTATATGCTTAAGCACTCGCGCCTCGGGCTTGAGGCTTACCAAAGCCGCACAGCTTAGGGATTGCAGCTATGACAAAAAGGTTCTTGACCCATCTGAATTCCGAACTCGAAGAGCTCAAGAACACCGGGCTCTACAAATCCGAGAGGATAATAGCATCCAAGCAGGCCGGAACCGTCGCACTTGAGAGCGGTCGGGAAGTAATTAATCTTTGTGCGAACAACTACCTTGGACTATCCGACAACGCCGAGTTGATTGAGGCTGGACGAGATGCTCTGTCGCGATATGGCTATGGCATGTCTTCAGTACGGTTCATTTGCGGCACACAAGAAGAGCACACCGAACTAGAATCTCGGATGTCCCGGTTTCTCGGCTTCGAGGATGCGATCCTTTATTCCAGCTGTTTCGACGCCAATGCCGGACTGTTCGAGACCCTTCTGGGGCCTGAGGATGCGATCATCTCGGATGCGCTCAACCATGCTTCGATTATTGATGGCGTGCGTCTTTGCAAGGCCATGCGATACCGCTACGCCAATTCCGACATGGTCGATTTGGAACTACAGCTTCAGGCCGCTACTGAGGCCGGTGCACGCTTCAAACTGATCGCCACTGACGGCGTCTTTTCCATGGATGGTTACATTGCGCGATTGTCAGAAATCTGCGACCTGGCAGATCAGTATGACGCGATGGTCATGGTTGATGACAGTCATGCTGTGGGTTTCCTAGGGGCAAAAGGCCGTGGCTCTATTGAACATTGCGGTGTCATAGGACGAGTGGATATCGTCACAGGTACACTGGGCAAAGCACTGGGCGGCGCCTCGGGCGGCTATACATGCGGGAAGCGTGAGGTCGTCGATTGGCTGAGGCAACGTTCGCGCCCCTACCTTTTTTCCAACACGCTGGCCCCGGTGATTGCTGCAACGACACTCAAAGTGATCGACATGCTGGAAGCCTCGACCGAGCGTCGTGACCGACTGATGGACAATGCCTCGCATTTCCGCGCACGCATGGTTGACGCTGGCTTTGACCTTTTGCCTGGTGAACACCCGATCATACCGGTGATGCTGTGCGACCCCAAGCTTGCGCAGGACATGGCGGCGCGACTTGATGCGAAAGGCGTATTCGTCGTGCCATTTTCTTTCCCAGTTGTTCCACGCGGGCAGGACCGAATCCGCACTCAAATGTCAGCCGCCCATAGTCGCGCGAAACTTGACCGCGCGATTGATGCTTTTGTCGACGTCGGCCGGGACATAGGGGTCATCCAATGACCAATCAGATGAAAGCACTGGTCAAAGCCCGTGCCGAAGAAGGGCTATGGATGGAACGGGTACCCGTACCCGAACCTGGCTCCGACGAGGTTTTAGTCAAGGTGCGCAAATCCGCGATCTGCGGAACGGATGTGCATATTTGGAAATGGGATGAGTGGTCGGCCAAGACCGTGCCTGTTCCGATGGTTGTAGGCCACGAATTCTGTGGCGAGATCGTCGATTGCGGCAAGGCGGCAACGAAATTTCGCATTGGTCAACGCGTTTCAGGCGAAGGTCATATAGTCTGCGGAACCTGCCGGAATTGCCGCGCTGGACGCGGACATTTGTGCCGTAATACTTTAGGGATCGGCGTTAATCGCCCTGGTTCATTTGCTGAGTATCTCTGCATCCCTGAATCTAACATTGTTCCGATCCCGGACGACATACCAGATGAAATAGCAGCTATCTTCGATCCTTTCGGCAACGCGGTACACACCGCGCTCAGCTTTGACCTCGTCGGCGAGGACGTGCTGGTGACGGGCGCGGGACCCATAGGAATTATGGGCGCACTGGTAGCGCAAAGAGCCGGTGCAAGAAAAGTCGTCATTACTGACATCAGTCCGTATCGGATCAGTCTGGCGCGTAAATTGGGCGTGCAACATGTGGCTAATGCCGCCGAGCAAGATCTCCGCGACGTGATGGCCGATCTTGGCATGACAGAAGGATTCGATATTGGTTTGGAAATGTCTGGTGCCGCCCCGGCAATGCGGGACATGATCGACAAGATGAACAATGGTGGCAAGATCGCGCTCCTCGGCATTGCGCCAACCGGATTCGCCGTTGATTGGAATAAGATTATTTTCAAGATGCTGAGCGTCAAAGGCATCTATGGTCGCGAGATGTTTGAGACTTGGTACAAGATGACCGCACTCGTCCAATCAGGACTTGATCTGACAGAACTGATTACACACCGCATTCCCATAGATGATTTTCAGGACGGTTTTGCCGCGATGATTTCTGGTGAAGCAGGCAAAGTGGTTATGGACTGGGGCGTGGCCAGTTCTCAGAACACGCAAGGGGTGAAGGTGGTCGCCGTTAGCGCCGAAAGGCCCAAGGTACCGACCATGGGTAAGACGACCGATGGCCGCTTTGTCGGCGAAAACACCGGAGCGTCGCTTTACAGACCTTAAAAAAAACCGCCATCCGAAGTGATAGTGGTGTGTGTGTTTTTCGAGTTGTTGGTTGCGGG
>LUMR01000251.1_pt1 | contig 11622 bp, 10 predicted proteins | sample 730041 | NCBI WGS metagenome assembly LUMR01 (sample SAMN03860258, study PRJNA289734) | marine metagenome | biome: seawater column; feature: ocean; material: water; isolation source: Red Sea water column Station 12 - depth 10m | place: Saudi Arabia: Red Sea | collected 2011-10-15 | depth 10 m | reverse complement strand
AATATCCAATTGAAAAAGTTGTTTTTGGAGTAAACAATGAATTAGTTGAAGCTAAATTCAAAGGAATGTTTGTTACTGCAGTATTTGGTAAATTAAATATTAAAACTGGCGAGTTAGTTTTTATTAATGCAGGTCATGAAAGCATTCTTACTTTCGATGAAAATAAAAATTATGAATATATTAAATCCGATATGCCACCGATTGGTATTGTTAAATATTTTACTGAGTCAATGGTTAAATCAAGCACCATTAATCTTAAAGATAAAACCTTTGTGGTTTACACGGATGGAGTAACCGAGGGTTATATGAAAAATGGTGAAGAGCTTGGAGCTGAAGGAGTGCAAAAAATTATTAACGAAATGTCACAGGTCACACCAAAGTCCATCGTTGAAGCTATCGAAAAAGAGCTTAACTGGGGTGCAGAAAAATTAAGGGATGACATTACTTGTATGGCAATAAACATTAATAATACCGAGCTCATAAAGAAGAAATAATTTGAAACCCAAATTGAATAAATTGATTATTTAAAATTTTTCAATTTTATGTAGATTGCTTTTGTGAAACGAATCTTTTTATTACTATTTTTGCTACCACTATTGAGTAATTGTACTCAATATTCCGCAATGATAAGTCCTGCCTTGACTCTTGCTCACACAGGAAGTCTAGCTCAAGCATCAACTTCTTTATCAAGTTCATTAGCAATTAATGAAGTTAAAAAAGAATATACTAATAATTTAAATGCAGAAAGAATTTGTCCCACTGTTCACTCTTCAGAACTTAATGCAATCTTTTTTGAGACTATAGAACATACAGGTTGCTACTACGATCCCCTTAGTATTCTTAGATAGATTTCTTAAATAATTTTTATTAAAATATTTTTTGAAAATAATAAATTTAGAGATGAAATTTTTTTGGTTTTTGGTTTTTTTTGTTTTTGGTTTGAATATTGCTCAAGCTGGAATAGTTGAGCCTGTTTTTAAACAATTAAAAGATCCGAATTTAGATGGTGCAGATAATGAACCATCAACTGTGTCAATAGCGATAACCCCAGATGGAAAAAAGATGTTTCTAATGGATCATCTAGCAACTGGAGCAACTGATGGACATGCAGTTTTTATTTATGATTTGACAACTGCATTTGACATTAGCACCATGGATGTCTCAAACAGGACTATAGTAAACACAACCGGCCTCGGTGATAATCTTAGTTTTGGAAATGGTAACAAAACTATTAAATTTAATAATGATGGAAAAAAATTATTTTTATTTAATGAAAATGGCACTGCACAATTTCATAATTTAGCAACTCCATATGATGTGGCCTCAATTTCTGCTTCAACATTAATTCCTGATGATGGTCTTAATTATAAATCAGCTTATAATAGTACTGCAATTACTAGCATTAAAGGTGTTGCATTTAATAATGATGGAACAAAAATGTATCTTAATGACGGACATAAGGGGTCAACTGATGTAACTCAAATAAAATTATCCACACCATTTGATCCAAGTTCAGGTACTTTTGAATATAATTTAAATACAACCTCAACAGTTGGAAGTGGTACTTTCACAATGGATATTTATTTTGATGACGATGGTACAAGACTATATATAAGCCAGGGTCTGCAAAACAGCACAGGGGCTGCTACTCATATTTTTGTTTGGAAATTATCTACACCATTTGAACTAAGTTCTGCAACATATGTTGAAAAATATCAAATAGATGGAAATGGAAATAATGTTTCAGCATATGGTTGGACTTTTGGGAATAATGGTATGAAGGCTTACATTGCAACTGAGGACGCCAATGCTGATGGAGATGATATAATTTACGAGTACGATTTAACATGCCCTTATGGAATTGTTCTTTGTGAAAATGAAACCGCTTCTGCTACAAGTGCACAGGTAGAGATAGCTAAAAATGTAATTTATCAAAACTCAAATACAATTTTCAAAAGATTTGATTGGTTACGCAGAAATGAAGAAAAAACAAATTTAAATAGTCATAACATTAAATTAAATATCAATAACCCAATTTTAGCTTCATTGAAAAATAAACTCGAAAATTCCTTAAATACCAATTTAACTAATTCATTGGAATATACCCAAGCATCGCTAAAAGATAAAAATCCTTTTAAGAATATGAGAAACTGGTCTCACTGGTCTCATGGAGATATATCATTTGGTAGAGTAGGAGAAAAAGGTTTCATTAAAGCAAAAGATATTAGAACCAAAGGTATAATGATTGGTGCTGACAAATTGATCAATAATAAAATTTTTGGTTTAGCTTTTCGATATGGCAATGATGATGTCAAAATTGATACAGGCGCTGGAAGTAAACTAGACTCGCAAGCTTATACTTTAAACCTCTATGGCAGCTTACCTCTTGATGTTAAATCAAACTTAAATGCTTTAATTGGGGCAAGTTTCTTAAGTATTGATCAACTAGTTAAGGGCACAATTACAGGAGAGCGATATGGTAGACAAATTTTTACCTCACTTACTTATCAAAATGAAAATGAGTATACTAATTATGATTTAATTCCTTTTGGTAAATTTGAGATAGGTATCACCCAACTTTCTGAGTATACAGATTTTGGCACTTCTGCCACAAATAGTGTAGATGTTCACGAAAGACTAACATTTAAGACTGGAAATATTTCAGGAGGTTTGAAGTTTGATGATATTTTATATTTAGATGAGAAAACTTTAAGTAGAAATGGTTTTGTAGAATATATTTTTGATTTAACACCAGATATTGATCATTTCTATAAGAATTATCACGACAATACATCAGTAAGAAAAACTATAAAAAAACATTCATTACATAATATTAGAGGGAATATTGGGTTCGAATATATGAATGTAGATGGTTACACTTTTGCAATCAATTATGAAAGATTTCAAAGTTTAAGTAATAGTGCTTATTCAGATAGTTTATTATTTAAATTAGGAAAAAAACAAATTAATCAAGCTAATCTTAATGTGATTTATGATCCAACAAATAACAACAAGACAGAGATTAGTTACTTAAAAAACTTTGGTAATTTTAATCTAAAATTAAATTCTAATTATAGTTTATTTAGTAAAATCCCTGATTATGGTGCAAATTTAGAGATTTCTGGTACTTTCTAGTTTTCTTATGAAAAAAATTAGAAATTTCATTTTAGTTTTTTTATTTCTATTCCCGAGCACTAATTTATTTGCAGGATATGTAACTTTTAATCAAGTAGTAACTGTTGATGATACACCTGAGGATCATGGAAATGATGATGGTATAGCATCTGGTATTGAGTTTAACAAAGATGGAACAAAAATGTTTATTTCTTATGCCAATCATCACGCTACAAATCCCAGCACAAACGATATACACATAATTAATGAATATAATTTAACTACTCCGTATGATATTTCTACAAGAGTTTATGCAGGTGATAGTGAACGATGTACATTAGGATCGCAAGATAGTGGTGGAAATATTGATTATGATGTAAGTGTAGATAATCGTCACACAGTTTATGATTTAGAAATAAGTAATGACGGAATGAAGTTGCTTGTAATTTCTAGAAGAGTAGGCTCAGGCACTGATTATGATAAAGTCTACGTATTTAACTTAACTTCGCCTTACGATATTTCAACTTGTACATTTCATGCAAAAACAGAAAATCTAGACTCTTCTACTTTTACAGACGGAAGTAACGCAGGAGATTTTGGAGATGATGGAGATGGAGATCATCGATTGCAAAGTTTTGAAATTAACAATGATGGTACTAAATTATTTTTACTTTTCTTTGATGATAATCACGCGAGTATAACAGGAAGGTTATATGAATACACGCTTTCAACTCCTTATGATGTATCAACATTATCTCTTGTAACTTCTGCAGGAATTGCAATAACAAATTCTAAAACTATTGGTATAGATAATCCATCTGGCATGAGATTTAGCCCTGATGGGAAAAGATTAATTATTACAAGTCATGATACGTTGCAAAGAGTTACTCAAATTTCTTTGACAAATGCATTTGATACATCTTCATATGTAATAGATGGTGTTTTACAGATTGGTGGAGCAGGTCACAATATGGCTGATCCAAATCAGCAACCCAGAGGAGCTGCTTTTAGTGGATCTGGACTCAAAATGTACATATCAAGTGATCGAAATCAGACAGCAGATGAAGTTTATGAATATATTTTAACTTGTCCATTTAATATCATTGAAGGTAAGTGCCCCGAAATTACTGCAGGGGATCGAACAGGATTGGTTGAAGCTCAAATTGAAGTAGCAAAAAGAACGATAGAGCACTCAACCGATACAGCTCTCAATCGTTTAAAATGGATTAGACGAAATAAAGATCTTCAAAACTTAAGTTATCAAAATATTAAACTTAATTTTTCCAATGAGATGTTAGCTTCTCTTGCTGAAGCTATTCAAGTTTCGACATCTCCTAAAGAAAAAAGTAAAAATAAAGATATTTTTTATTGGTCTGAAGGGAGCTTAGCTTTTGGTAAAGTTCGAGAAACAGCTGCATCATCTAAGAAAAAAATTTATAGCGACGGCATTACTATTGGAGCTGATAAGTTTACTGATGATCAAGGCATTAAAGGTTTAGCATTTAGATTTAGTCAAAATGATGTGAGCGTAGGTACTGCTGGAAGTAAATTAGATGCTGATACTTTCAATTTAACCTATTATTCAACCACCCCAGTAAAAGAGGATAGTAGATTTTTAGATACGATAATAGGAGTTGGAGCTCTTAAATATAATATTTCAAGTGTCCTAGATGGTTTGAAACTCAACGGAAATAGAAATGGTAGACAAATTTATGGTACTCTAAAGTTAAAAGAGGAGATTAAAAAAGATGACCATATTTTAATCCCAGCAGGTCAAATAGACTTAGGTTATACAATATTAAGCGATTATTCTGAAAGTGGACAAACTGGAATAAGATTTGATAAACAAAGTATTCAATCAAGAAATTTAAGATTATCAATTGCCTCTGTTGAAGAATTAAATAATAAAAAATATAAAATGAAAAGACATGGTAAGATTGAGTACCAAGCTAATTTAAATCGTTCCTCAAATGTGAAATATTCCTATATTGGTGATAGTGCGAGTGGTAAGTTTGATACTAAATTTACTGCAGGTGCATTACACAATATTAATGGTGAAGTAGGCTTTGATATTATTTATGATGAAAACTTTAGTTTATTTTTTATTTATGAGCACAACGAGGCACTTGGATCTGGTTATACTCAAAAAATTCATATAGCCATTGGTTATTTACCACAAAAAAATACAAATTTTGCTTTTAAAATTGAAGGTGATGACATTTTAAAATCAAAATATATTTATACTAAAAATGTCAATGGTTTAGATATTGATTTTTATTTATTAAATAACAATGCAATGAAACCTGAAACTTTTGATGAAATCGCTTTAAATTTAAGAAAAGTTTTTTAAGCCAAGCTTAAATATAGGTAATAGAAGCATGTCTAATTATAGTTCAAATTTCTATCATTTCTGTTAATTTTGTTCCTTAATAATTAAAAATTATTCTATAAAATTTATGAAAAAAAATAAGATCTACATATTTTTATCTTTTTTTTTTGTCATATCTAATTTTTTTGCTCAAAACGCCTATGCTAATTTTATAGCAGCCGGCGGCAGCCTTGATACCTCCAATTATGCAATACGATCATTTGATGTTTCAGCTCAATTAACTGACGCTAGAGAAGTTACATTAAGTAATGATGGAAAAAAAATGTTTACTATTGATACTGTTGCAGACGACGTATTTGAATATACTCTATCAACACCATACGACATATCGACAGCTGTTTTTGCCCATAGCTTTTCACTGAATGAAGATAGTAGTAGTAGACCATTTAGTGTTAGGTTTAACAATGATGGATCAAAAATGTTTATTGCTGGAAGAGCAGAAGAAAAAGTATTTGAATATTCACTCTCTAGAAAATTTGATATATCATCAGCAACGTATACTGGAAATTTTATTGATGTTTCAGCGCAAGTTGCGAATGGCAAATTATTTGGTCTAGCTTTTAGTCCCGATGGCACAATGATGTTTGTTAACGAACTGACGGATGGCACAGGCGATCACTTGCATCAATATTCATTAAACAAAAGTTTTGATCTTTCGGGTGGAGCTAATTTTATCAGATCTGCTGATTTAGAAACTCAAACTTCAAATGAAGCTCAAAATAATAGTATAGCCTTCAATCAAAGTGGTACGAGATTGTTTATGGTAGGATCAGCAAAAAATGAAATTAATCAATATACTTTATCTGAGGGTTTTAATATTTCGACAGCATCTTTTGATGGTGGTGCAACAGTAGCAAGATTTTCAGATAGTTCAAAAATGGGTGACCCCAATGGTATAACCTTTAGTCCCTCTGGGTTAAGAATGTATGTTTCACATATTGCTATTTCTGGTGGTCCGAATTCAATGATTATAGAATATCACTTGCCTTGTCCATTCAATCTTTTTGCTGGAAAATGTACGGAGATTACAGAAGGAGATAGAAAAGGAGTAGCTGAAGCTCAAATTAATATCGCAAATAGAACAATTGAACACTCAACAGACACAGCGCTCAATCGTCTAAAATGGATAAGACGAAATAAAGATCTTCAAGATTTAAGCTTTAGAAATATTAAACTTAATTTTTCAAATGAGATGTTAGCTTCTCTTGCTGAAGCTATTCAAGTTTCAACATCTCCTAAAGAAAAAAGTAAAAATAAAGATATCTTTTATTGGGCTGAGGGAAGTTTAGCTTTTGGTAAAGTTAAAGAAACAGACACTTCTTCTAAGAAAAAAATCTATACCGATGGTATTACCATTGGTGCTGACAAGTTTACTGATGATGGAGAGATTAAGGGGCTAGCGTTAAGATTTAGTCATAATGACGTTAAAGTTGGTATCGATGGAAGTAAATTAGATACAGATACTTATAATTTAACCTATTATTCAACCACGCCAGTAAAAGATGATAATAGATTTTTAGATGCGGTTGTTGGTATTGGTGCACTTTATTCAGATATCTCAAGTGTTTTAGATGGAAATAAATTAACTGGAAATAGAAATGGTAAACAAATTTATGGAACTTTAAAATTGAAAGAGGAGATTAAAAAAGATGACCATATTTTAATCCCTGCCGCTCAAATTGATTTAGGTTATACATTGTTGAGTAGTTACTCTGAAAGTGGAAAAACTGCAATGAGATTTGATAAACAAAGTATTCAGTCAAGAAATTTAAGATTATCCATTGCCTCAGTTGAAGAATTAAACAATAAAAAATATAAAATGAAAAGACATGGTAAAATTGAGTATCAAGCTAATTTACATCGGTCATCTAACATCAAATATTCATACATTAGTGATAGTTCAACTAAATATGATACCGAATTAAATTCTGGAGCGTTACATAATGTAAATGGTGAAGTAGGTATTGATGTAATTTATGATGATAACTTTAGTTTATTTTTTATTTATGAACTTAATGAAGCGATAGGAAAAGGCTATACGCAAAAAATTCACTTGGCAATTGGTTATTTACCTCAAAAAAATACAAATTTTGCTTTTAAAATTGAAGCAGATGACATTTTAAAATCAAAATATATTTATACCAAAAACGTTAATGGCTTAGGTATTGATTTTTATTTATTAAATAATAATGCAATGAGGCCTGAAACTTTTGATGAAATCGCTTTAAATTTAAGGAAGGTTTTTTAAAAATATTATTTTAAAAGTTCTTGAAGTTTATTTTCTTTCTCTAACGCTCTAACCTCATCATAGCCACCAATGTGTTGGTCACCAAAAAATATTTGAGGAATAGTTCTTTTACCATTTGCTTTTTGAATCATTTCATCTTTTGCACCCTCAACTTCTGCAACATCAATTTCTTCATAAGGTGCATTGTTTCTTGTAAGTAATCTTTTAGCAGCTTCGCAATAATTACACATAGGACCGGTATAAATTGTAATTTTTTTCATAACTTATAGATAATCATCTTTTTTTATTTTACTAGTAATTTGTTTTCTTGAATATTCAAATTTTTTTCTGTGTTTGATACTTTTTTGATGAACTCTTTTTCTCCATAATCTAAATGAGGATGGTTTGAGAGATTTTCTCATTATCTTAATAACATCAGATTCTCGGTAGCCAGTTTTTTTTTCGATATCTTCAAAAGTGATCCTATCGGCCCAGGCTGCCCAGATGACCCAATCTGGATCTTCATGATTTGGCTCTGGATTTTTGACGCGGGTAACTGGCCTGTGACCTTTTTTTTTCATAAATCCTTTATATTTGAAAAAAATCGATAATGCATTTTTTTTAGGATCTGTTATAGTGTGATTTGATAGTCCTACTTAGCCATCTTTAGCTCCCGGTTTTTTAGGACTATCTTTTTTTTATGCTCCCCCTAGATTTTATCCTTTTTTTACAGATCATAATTTTTCTATTCATCACACCGGGTACCCCTCGGATAGTTATTATTTCTTATTCGATGAATTATGGAGTTAAAAATTGTATTTGGACTGCTTTAGGCGATGTTACAGCAAATTTATTTCAAGCAACTTTAGTAATTTTTGTTATAGGAACTTTTTTGTCTGATAATCCAAACTTTTTAAACTTTTTTAAGTGGGTTGGAGTTATTTATTTAATGTATTTAGCTTATGATGTGTACAAATCTTCACCAAAAGATGTAAATTCAAAAATAATTAGCACAAAAAGTACTTTTTCTTTTTATAAAGATGGTTTTTTAGTTGCTGGAACAAGTCCTAAGGCATGGTTGTTCTTTCCTCTAATATTTCCGCAGTTTATTGACTTTAGTGCAAATTATATTGTTCAATTCTTTATTTTAATAACAACCTATGTTGTTTTAGATTTTATTTCTTTGATTGGTTATGCTTTGCTAGCACAAAAATTAATTACATGGATCAAAGCAAATCCAAAAACAATTAATACAATCTCAGCGAGTGTTTTAGTAATTATTGCCTTAATTATTATTGTTACACAACAATATTAAACATATCCAAAGTTGTTTTTGCCTCTTGCAATAAAACAAAATTATTTATTTAATTAAGAATTAATTAATTAATAACAGAAGGAAATAAAATGAAAATAAACAAGATAATCTTGAGTTTTATTTCTGCAGTAGCAATTTTACTTTCAACTTCGGTTGTTTCATTTGCAAAAGTAGTTGGTGATAAGATTGTTTTAGGTGCTGCTATTTCATTGACTGGAAAATATTCATCTAATGGTGTTCATACACAAAACGGTTATAACATGGCTGTTGACAGAATTAATAGCATGGGTGGTGTTAAAGTTGGTGGAAAAACTTATAAGTTTGAAATCATTTATTATGATGATGAATCAAACCCAAAAAGAGCAGCTCAATTAGCAGAAAGATTAATCTCACAAGATGGTGTTGAGTTTATGCTTGGGCCATATAGTTCAGGTTTAACAAAAGCAATTGCACCTGTTACAGAAAAATATGGTGTACCAATGGTGGAAGCAAATGGTGCGTCTAGATCTTTGTTTACTAAAGGTTACAAATATCTATTTGCAGTTTTAGCTCCAGCTAACTTATATCTTGATGTAGCTATTAGAACAGCAGTTGAGTTAAATGGTGGAAAGTTGATGTTCCAATGTTAGCAATGACACATTGTGATGCTGCGAAATTATCAAAACAACATGGTAAAAATTCTCAGTATGCATTATGTGCTTCTCAATGGCATAAAACTCTAACGTATAAAGATAACTTCTTTAAAGATGGTATGACGTATGCGGCAGACTTCCAAAAAGAGTTTGGATATGACCCACCATATCAATCAGCAGAGTCTTCTGCAGCATTGTTAGTGTTCAAAGATGCTTTTGAAAGAGCGAATTCTTTCGATCAAAAGAAAGTAAGAGATGCTCTTGCAGCTACGAACATGCAAACATTCTATGGAAATATTAAGTTCGCACCGGGTGGTCAAAATGTTGACAAGCCGATGGTACTTTTCCAAGTAATGTGTGATGGCGCTGGGAAATGTGAAAACAAAGTTGTAGCTCCACTGAAGTGGGCTTCAGCTAAATTGATTCACCCAATTCCTAAGTGGTCTGACAGATAATAACAAATCTTTAAATACCCCCTAAACTCTAGGGGGTATTTTTTTTAGAGGCAAATTATGGATTTCATGGTTTTTCAGTATCCGATGATAACTGTTCAAGCTTGCTTGGATGGGATACTGCTTGGAATTTTGTTTGCGTTAATTGCTTATGGTATGGCTTTGCAATGGGGCGTGATGAATATCATCAACATTGCACAAGGTGATTTAGTAATTCTTGGTGGATACATTGCATACTTTATGTACCTTTACGGAATTCATCCAGCCTGGGGAGTAATAGTTTCACCGATCATAATGTATTTTGTTGGTGTGGGAATTTATAAATTAGTAATCAATAAAGTCGTTGATAGAGACTTGTTTATCTCAATTCTTGCTACATTTGGAATAAGTATACTATTTATGCAATTAATGAACTTTGCATTTGGTGCTGATGTTGTTTTAGCTAACTCTGGATATGGAACAACATTCTTATTCGATAGCGCTGTAGTTTTACCAAATTCAAAAATATTTTCAGCATTTATAAGTATTGTTTTTGCTATTTGTTTAGTAATTTACATGAAAAAATCAAAACTTGGTCGAGCAATCAGAGCAACAGCTCAAAATGCTAGAGCTGCAAAGATTTTAGGTGTAGATACAGAAAAAGTTTATGCAGCAACTTTTGGATTAAACGCTGCTCTTTGTGGTGTTGCAGGAGCACTTATTTCAATAACTTTTACAATACATCCTTATATGGGATTACCCTATACAATTAGATCATTTATGATTGTTATTGTTGCTGGACTTGGCAACTTACCTGGTGTTGCAATGTCAGGGATGGGTCTTGGTGTATTTGAAGAGTTTGCTGACTATATATTAGGTACAGAATTTAGAATAGGTTCAGTGTTTTTATTATTAGTTTTAATTCTTGTTTATAGAAGATTTAAACTTTCAAGAAAAAGAGAGTATCTAAAATAATGAATAAAAATGTCTTATTATATGCTGCAATTTTAATATTTGGATTGGCTGCTCCATTTATTTTCCCAGCATTTAAAGTTCAATTATCAATTCTTTGTGTACTAATTGTTTTAGCTACCACTTGGAATATTCAGGGTGGTGAAATGGGATACAACACGTTTGGAAATATTTTATTCTATGGTTTAGGAATGTATTTATGTGCATCTGTCCAAGTGGGAATGTTTTTTCCATTAGCTGAGTGGACTGAAAGTGGTGGAGAAAAAACTTTTGTTCATACACCTTCACAATTTTTCCAAGGAATGGCAGCCGGACTTGTAGTTGCTGCTGTTGTTCCAACTATTGTTGCAGGATTAATTGGTTATGCGATTCTAGGATTAAGAGGGCATTATTTTGCAATTTGTACTTTAGGTTTAGGGGTTGCTGCAGGAGAAATTTCTGGCGGTATAGAGATTATTGGAGCAGGACAAGGTTTTACCACACCACCTTTTCCAAACGTTGGTGGATTAGAGGCAAGAGGGGAATTCTTTTACTTTTTAAGT
>LUMR01000722.1_pt1 | contig 11652 bp, 13 predicted proteins | sample 730041 | NCBI WGS metagenome assembly LUMR01 (sample SAMN03860258, study PRJNA289734) | marine metagenome | biome: seawater column; feature: ocean; material: water; isolation source: Red Sea water column Station 12 - depth 10m | place: Saudi Arabia: Red Sea | collected 2011-10-15 | depth 10 m | reverse complement strand
TATCTTGACCTGCAATATCAGGGGCGCTTCCATGAACAGGCTCAAAAAGTCCATGTCTTTTGCCATTTTTTTCTTCCCCCAATGATGCCGATGGTAACATTCCAAGCGAACCAGTGAGCATAGCAGCACAATCACTCAGCAGATCTCCAAAGAGGTTATCTGTAACTATTACATCAAATTGTTTTGGGTTTCTGACAAGTTGCATGGCGCAATTATCTGCTAACATATTTTCTAGTGTAATATCTGAAAAATCTTTATGAGTTTCTTTCACAATCTCTCTCCAGAGTACACCTGTTTCCATAACGTTAGCTTTCTCAACAGATGTTACTTTATTATTTCTTTTTCTGGCTAAATCAAAAGCAACTCTAGCAATTCTATCGATTTCGTAATCGTGATAAATTTGTGTGTCAATTGCTCTCTTACCATTTGGTGTGTCTTCAATTCCTCGAGGTTGACCAAAATATACTCCGCCAGTCAATTCTCTTACAATCATAATATCTAAATTGTTTACCACTTCATTTTTTAAAGTTGAAGCTGAAACAAGAGCATCAAAAACTAAAGCAGGTCTCAGATTTGCAAAAAGTTCTAATTCTTTCCTCAAACCTAAAAGTCCAGCCTCTGGTCTTTTTGATCTTTCTACGTCATCCCACTTTGATCCACCAACTGCTCCCAATAATATAGCATCTGAATTTTTTGCTTTCTCTAAAACAGAGTTAGTTAAAGGTTCGCCATTAACATCATATGAAGCGCCTCCAACTAAATCTTTTTCATAACTTGCATTAAGACCTTGCTCATTTAATTTTTCAATTACTCTTATGGCTTGATCTGCAACTTCCACACCTATGCCATCTCCTGGTAAAACTAAAATTTTAGAACTCATTTAATTTTTTTTAAATAACCAAGGTTTTTTATTTTTTTTATCCTCTTCGTATGCATTAATTTTGTCTTGGTAACCAAGGGTAATGCCTATATCGTCTAATCCCTGCAAAAGTCTTTCTTTTCTGAATTCTTCAATTTCAAAATTGATTGAATGATTGCCAGCTTTAATGATTTGCTCCGGAAGGTCGATAGTGAACTCAATTTGATTTTTAGCTGCTGTCATTAATTGATCGAGGTTTTCAGGGCTGACAACTATCGGTAAAATTCCATTTTGAAAGCAATTATTATAGAAAATATCTGCAAAACTTGTTGAAATTACGCTTCTTATTCCAAAATCTTTAAGAGACCAAGGGGCGTGTTCTCTACTTGATCCACAACCAAAATTATCACCAGCAACCAAAATTTTTGACTGATCAAAAGGAGATGTATTCAAAACAAAATCTTTAATGAGGTTTCCATCGTTATCATATCTCATCTCATAAAACAAACTTACACCAAGACCAGTTCTTTTAATTGTTTTGAGAAATTGCTTTGGGATGATCATATCAGTATCGATATTAACAATTGGTAAAGGAGCTGCGATACCTTTTAAAGAATGAAACTTATCCATTTTATGTAAAATCTCTTATATCTGAAATGTTTCCCGTAATAGCAGATGCTGCAGCAAGCTCAGGACTCATTAAATGAGTTCTACCACCTCGGCCTTGTCTACCTTCAAAATTTCTATTAGAAGTTGATGCGCACCTTTCACCTGGTTTTAATTGATCGGGATTCATACCAAGGCACATTGAACATCCAGCCTCTCTCCATTCAAAGCCAGCATCTTTTAAAATTATATCAATTCCTTCTTCTTCTGCTTGTTTTTTAACTAAGCCTGATCCTGGTACTATCATTGCTTGAACGTGTGAAGCAATCTTTTTGTCCTTAACAATAGATGCAACTTTTCTTAAATCCTCAATTCGACCATTTGTGCAAGAGCCAATAAATATTTTATCTAATTTTATGTCTGTAATTTTTGTTCCGGGCTTAAGACCCATATACTCAAGTGATCTTTCAATACTTTTCTTTTTATTTTCTGTTTTAGCACTACTTGGATTTGGCACCGTGCCTTTCACTGACACAACATCCTCAGGGCTAGTTCCCCATGTCACCATTGGGTCAATTTCTGAACTATCTATAACTATTTCATGATCGTAATTTGCATCATTATCTGAGGGAAGAGATGACCAGTATTCTACTGCTTGATCCCAGTGTTCAGTTCCGGGAGCATAAGGTCTGCCTTTTATATAATTAAAAGTTGTTTGATCTGGGCTAATTAATCCAGCGCGAGCACCAGCTTCAATGCTCATATTACAAATAGTCATTCTGCCTTCCATAGAAAGGCCCATGATAGATGAACCAGCATACTCAATGACATGACCAGTTCCCCCAGCTGTTCCAATTTTTCCAATTATGTACAAGATTAAATCTTTAGAATTTACACCAAAAGGAAGTTCACCATTGACCGAAATTCTCATATTTTTTGCAGGATTTTGAACAATTGTTTGCGTAGCCAGAACATGCTCAACTTCACTTGTTCCGATACCAAAAGCGAGAGCTCCGAAAGCTCCATGGGTAGAGGTGTGACTGTCTCCACAGACAATTGTCATGCCCGGTTGGGTAATTCCCTGCTCAGGACCAATGATGTGAACAATACCTTGTCTTTGGTCCATTAAATCAAAATATTGAATTCCATGCTCTTTAGTGTTTTTTGCTAAAGTTTCGACTTGAATTTTACTTTGTGGGTCCTCAATATTTTGTCTATTTATAGTAGGAACATTATGGTCTGCGACAGCTATCGTAGCCTCTGGTCTATGAACGGGACGATTGGATAGTTTTAATCCCTCGAAAGCTTGAGGGCTAGTTACTTCATGAACTAAATGACGATCAATATATAAAAGATTAGTCCCATCTTCTCTTTGACCGACAAGATGCTCAGACCAGATTTTATCAAAAAGTGTTTTTGGGCCTTGGTTGCTCAAGATAATACTTTTAGCTTTTAGTTTCTGCCTCTTCTATTTTTTTCTCTACAGGCTTTTCCTCTTTTGGCTCATCTTCAACTTTGGGTTCTTCTTGTGGTGATGATTCCTCTGATTTAGTTTCTTTAATTTCTTCTTTAGAGTTGTCTTCAGACTTAGGGGCTTCTTGAGATGAAGTTTCCTCTGTTTTGGTCTCTTTAGCTTCTTCCTTTGGTGTTTCGTCAGTTACAGGTGTATCTGATTTATTTTCTTCAGTACTAACCTCTGAAATTTCTTCAGCATCTTCGATTGTGGATACAAATTGGTTATCATCATATGATCGACCGTCAGTTCTTTCTGCAATTCTTGCTTTTTTACCAGACAAACCTCTTAGATAATATAATTTAGCTCTTCTTACATCACCAACTTTTACACGTTCGATTGAGTCGATAACATTACTGTATAATGGAAAAACCCTTTCAACACCTTCACCACTAGAAATTTTTCTAACAGTAAATGAAGAATTAAGACCGTTATTTTTTTTACCAATACAGACACCTTGAAATGCTTGCACTCTCTCTTTATTTCCTTCTTTAATCTTAACGTTAACTTTGACAGTGTCACCTGGCGCGAAGTCTGAAACCTTTGAACTTTTTAAAATCTGCTGAATTTGTGATTGTTCGTAATTTTTAATAATTTCATTCATTGTGTGCTCCATCCAATATTAATATATGGGTGGTATCAGAGCGGCATATTCTACTCATTTTTGTTTTTTTTTAAATAGTTTTTAAATAAATCTGGTCTATTTTTTTCAGTATTTTCCAACGAATTTTGGTGTTTCCAAAGATCTATATCAGCATGTTTACCACTCACGAGTATAGAAGGTACTTCTATTTCTGAATGATCAGGGGTTATCCATGGGTTTGGTCTAGTGAATTGATCATGTTCAACTAGTCCATTTTGAAATGACTCAATAGTGTGGGTATCATTATTTCCAAGAACACCAGGTTGGAGTCTCATTAACGCCTCAATAAATAATAATGATGCTATCTCTCCTCCGTTTAAGATGACATCGCTCACAGAAATTTCTTGAAATTCATAATAATCAATTACTCTTTGGTCAATGCCCTCATATCTACCATTTAGTAAAATAAAATCTTTATTTAAATTATAATTAGTTAATTTTTTTTGAGTGAGTTTTTTACCTTTGGCAGAAAAACATATTTTAATACAGCTATCTAATTCATTTTTATTAAAGTTTGCTTCGATAGATTTTGAAATTATATCAGGTCTTAATACCATACCTGCGCCACCACTAAATGGTTTATCATCAACAGAGTTCGCAGATAAATCACTGTAATCTCTTATGTTGATAGTATTGATTTCGAAATGATTTTTTGACAGAGCTTTGCCCAACAAGCCATGTTGTAAAATTCCAGGAAAAACTTCTGGAAATAAAGTAAGGATATTGAATTTTAACATTAATTTTTAATTATAATTTTTTTTTCTTTAATATTTACAAATGGAAAGTTTTGCTCAGTAAATCTGAAAAATTCCTTTTTTTTACTTTTAATAAAATATATTTCCAATAAATCCCCTGCACCAAAATTTACAACTGAAGCAACTTCTCCAACTCTCTGGTCTTTATTATCAAATACCTCAAGGCCCTCTAAATCGTGGAAATAATATTCATTTCCTTTTACTGGTGATAGTTGTTCTTTTTTTAAAAAAATTTTTTTATTAACGAACTTTTCAATGTCTGTTCTATTATTTATTTCGTCGATTGTTATAAGTGGGCTTTTTTTATCAAAAGATACTAGTTTTAAGTTAACAGTTTTTTCATTATCTAAATAAAATCTTTTAAATTGATTTACATCACGATCATCATTTAAATAACTGTGAAACCTTAGCAGACCCTTAGTTCCTTTAGGTCTGCCAATTACACCAACTTGTATGAAACGCTTCTCAAAGGGAGTCACAAGTAATTACTCTTTAGTTTCGGGTTTATCCTCTGAAACCTCAGTTGAACCCTCTTCCTCTTTGGGCTCTTCTTTTGCAGGAGCTTCTTCTTTCTTTTCCTCCGGCTCAGAAGTCTGGTAATTACCTCCTCAGTAGGTTTTTCGTCCTCTGCTTTAGCTGCTTCTTCAGTAGCTTTTGCATCTTCAGCAGCTTTTGATGCTGCTTCTTCTTTCGCTTTAACTCTTTCTTGAGCCTTTGCCTTTGGTAAATGCTTTTTTGTTTTCTCAGTTATTTTTGGAGCTTCCATCATTCCTAATTCAGAGAGAATTTTTTGAACTCTTTCTGTTGGCAGCGCTCCAACCTTAAGCCAATGTTCAGCTCTTTCTTTGCTAAGCATTACTCTTTCCTTGTGATCCTTGGGAACCATTGGATTGAAGTTGCCTATTTTTTCAATGAAGTTACCGTCTCTTGGTGCTCTCTCATCTGCAACCACAATTCTATAGAAAGGTCTTTTTTTTGAACCTCCTCTTGCTAGTCTTATTTTTGTCGCCATGATTTCTCCCTTCTGTATTTATTCAATCGTTGGCATTTGGTTTCCGCCTAATAAACTTTTTATTTTATTTGCAAAACCTGGTTTTTGAGCTTGTTTCATAAGTTTTTTAGTTTGCTCAAATTGTTTTAAAAGCCTGTTGACCTCGTGTACCTGTCTACCAGACCCTGTTGCTATTCTTCTTTTTCTTGAAGCTTTTAGTAAATCAGGATCAACTCTTTCTTCTCTTGTCATTGAGCAAATAATTGCAATTTGATGATCAATAACTTTTTCGTCAAAATCTCCACTCTCCATCATATTTTTAATTTTGCTGACACCTGGCATGTGTGACATTAGTCCAGACATTCCGCCCATTTTTTTCATTTGAGAAAACTGTTTTAAAAGATCATTCATATTGAATTTCCCACTCATCATCTGAGATTGGAGATTTTCCATTTCTTTTTGATCAAAATCTTTTTGTGCTTTTTCAACTAATGAAACAACATCTCCCATACCAAGAATTCTAGAAGCTATTCTCTCTGGGTGAAAAACTTCAAAATCTTCGATATTTTCTCCTGATCCAAAGAAACGAATTGGCAAACCTGTTTGATATTTTGCTGAAAGTGCAACTCCTCCTCTTGGGTCTGCGTCTAATCTTGTTAATATAAATCCAGTAAGTGGTGCTGTGGAGTTAAAAGACTCTACAACGCTTAGGGCTTGTTGACCCATCATTGAGTCTAAAACAAGTAAATTCTCTTGTGGTTTTGCTAAATCATGAATTGTTTTAAGTTCTAAAAGTAATTCCTCATCTGTGCTAATTCGACCTGAGGTATCTATAATTAAAACATCCGATAAAAGTTTTTTACTTTGTTCAAGAGCATTATTGACAATATCTTTTATATTTTCATTTATTGGCTCGATAAACTGAATATTATTTTTTTGAGATAAAATACGAAGTTGGTCTATAGCGGCTGGTCTTCTTAAATCTGTTGACACAAGTGCTACAGATTTATTAAGAGAATTTTGACAGTAATGAGCAAGTTTTGCAATTGATGTTGTTTTACCTGCACCCTGCAGACCACACATTAAAAAAGTTGAAGGTTTATTTTTAAAGTTTAGCTCGCTACTTTGAATGCCAAGTATTTCTGTTAGTTCATCACTTACTATTTTAATTATTTGTTGTCCTGGCTGGACGTTTTCAATTACTTTTTGACCAAGTGCTTTTTCTTGGATTTTTTTAATAAGATCTTTAGATACTTTAAGAGAGACATCTGCCTCTAACAAAGCAACTCTAACCTCTCGCAGGGTTGTCTCTAAATCTTTTTCAGTGATAGCGCCTTTATTTGAGAGACCTTGAAAAATTCCAGTTATCTTATTTGTTATATTTTCTAACATTTAAAAAATAAAAAAAATCGGCGAATGATACTCATCGGCCGACTAATTTTTCCTTTATTTAGTGAGGAATTTATATCACTATAGCTGGTCTATGAAAATACCTTTTATGAAAGCTCAAGGAGCAGGAAATGACTTTATTATTGTGGATAAAAACGTTGATTTCATTAGAAAGTCAAAAAAGGTTATTAAAAGACTTTGCGACAGGCGTTTTGGGGTAGGTTGCGATCAATTAATTCTATTAAAAAAAATCAGTTCATATTATCAAGTTACATTTTATAACTCAGATGGCTCACTTGGGAAAAATTGTGGGAATGGATTGCGATGTGCCTACAAATATTTAGTTGAAGTAAAAAAAGTTAAAAAGGCAGTCATTAAAACTCATAAATTTTTACATTTTGGTAAGAAAACTCAAAAGGAATACAAAATCAATGTTGGGGAAGTAACTTTAGATTGGAAAAAAATTCCTTTATCCAAAAAAATGGACTCTCAAAGTATTCAAATTAAAAGAATAAAGATACCTGGGTTAATAAAAATAATGGGGGCAAATATTGGAAACCCTCATTGTGTAGTATTAGTAAAGAATTTAAAGCTAATTAAATTAAATATGTTAGGGCCTTTACTTGTAAAAAATAAATTATTTCCTGATCAAGCTAATATTACTTTTGTAGAGGTATTAAAAAAATCGAAAGTGAAAGTATTATTTTGGGAGAGAGGTGGCGGACATACACTAGCATGTGGTTCAGGAACTTGTGCTACTGCTTTTGTTTTAAATCATAATGACTTTGTGTCCTCTAAAATCAAAGTAGTTACTGAACGATCAGTATTAAAAACAGAAATCAAGGACAAGATGGTATTCCTTCAAGGCCCTGCAGAGTTAGTTTATCAATCATCGATTAATATTTAAATGTCTAAAGTTGTTAATTTTGGATGTCGACTAAATAATTTTGAAGGAAAAAAAATTGAAGAATTATTAGCAAATAATAATGAAAATATGGTTGTTATAAACTCTTGTGCTGTCACAAATGAGACTGAGAGGCAGGTAAGACAAACTATTAGAAAAATTAAAAAAGAATATCCCGATAAAAAAATTGTAATGACAGGTTGTGCTGCACAAATATCTCCAGATAAGTATTCTTCAATGACTGAGGTTGATAAAGTTATTGATAATATAAGTAAACTGAAATCAGAAACTTGGACATCTTTACTTGATGAAGAACTCGAAGTAGATTTCAAGGAAGACATATTTGACTCTCCTCAAGATATCCGCCCATCTTTAGATAATAAAAACCTTAACATCAGAGAAAGCCTTGTAATTCAACAAGGATGCAATCATAGGTGCACATTTTGTATTATTCCTTTTGGTAGAGGTAATAATAGGAGTTTTGATCCTTTTTACTTAATTGATGAGGTGGAAAGAGTTGTAGAAAATGGTGTCAAAGAAATTGTTTTAACAGGTGTTGATATATCAGATTATGGGAGCGATTTTGATCACAAATATAACATGAGCAATTTAATTTTAGATATTTTAGATAAAACTAAATTACAACGTCAAGAAGACATAATTCGAAAGATGTATTTCAATTTGTTGATCGTTGTAAAAAAATTAGAAAAGATATTTCATTTGGTGCAGATATTATTGCAGGATTTCCTACGGAAACGGATACGATGTTTAAAAATACATACAAACTATTAAGAGAAAATGAAATTTCTCACCTCCACATATTTCCTTTTTCTCCAAAAAACAATACTCCTGCCTCAAGGATGCCTCAGGTTTCTAAATCAATTATTAAAAAGAGAGCAAAAATTTTAAGAGATCTTGGTGAATTAATTTTAAAAAAAGTAAGATCCAAACTTTCATTACCAAGGGAGATCCTTATTGAAGAGTTAAATTCAGGATTGGCTATTGGATATGATCAAAATTATATCAAACATAAAGTACCCTTAGTAGGTGTACCCGTTGGAGAAGTTATCAGGATTTAATGTTTTTTTTAAAAAAAATCTTTCAAAAGAATTTAAATATAGATGAGATAGAGGATCTTTTGTTTGATAATGGTGTAGAACCAAAATTTGCTGATTTAATTATTTCAAAAATAAAAGAAAATAAATCACAAGAAGAGGATATTAAAAAAGTGATTAAAGATGAACTGCTTACAAAATTCAAAGAAAAAAAATTTGGTGGTTTTTCTCCTCAAAATAAAAGCTTATATATTATTGCTGGAAATAACGGCTCGGGAAAAACAACATTCATAGGTAAATTTATAAATCTAATTCAAAAAAATGGCTTAAAGCCTGCTGTAATTGCAGCAGATACATTTAGGGCTGCCGCAATCGATCAACTTGAACATTTCACAAATCAATTTGAAGTGCCCATTCATAAGGGTAATAATATGGAAGATCCATCTGCTGTTATTTTTCAAGGTATTGATAATCTGAAAGAGAGTGATGTTATTATTGTTGATACATCTGGGAGACAGCATAACAACAAAAACTTAATGGCTGAGCTAAAAAAAATCTCAGATATAGTTTCAAAAAAATCAGAGAAATTTAATTTAATAAGGGCTTTTTTAACATTAGATGCTAATACTGGCCTTGCATCAAAACATATAATTGAAGGTTTTCAAGAATATATCGCTTTAGATGGAATTATTTTAAATAAGGTCGACTCTAATGCCAAGTATGGAGCTCTTCTAACAATAATAAATGATTTTGATATTCCTGTAGTATTTGAAGGATATGGCGAAGGCATGAATGACTTAAGAGAGTTTCAATTTGAAGGATATTTAGATAGACTATTATAAAATGAAACAACTTTTTGAATTTTTTCCCTTAATTGTTTTTTTCGCAGTCTATTATAAATCAGATAAAGATCTCTATTTAAGTATTGCTGCTGTAATAGTTGCAACATTTATTTCCCTTATAGCCATCTATTTCAAAGAAAGAAAAATTTCAACAATGATGTTAGTAAGTACAATTATCTTAGTTGTTTTTGGTGGTTTAAGTATTTTTCTAAAAAATGAGATATTTTTTAAAATGAAACCAACAATTATAAATGCTCTTTTTGCTGCAGTTTTGATTGGAAGTACGTTAATTAATAAACCTGTTTTAAAGTTATTATTAAACTCATCATTAAAATTGACTGATGAGGGTTGGGGATTAATGAATAAAATGTGGTCAAGCTTTTTTATTCTTTTAGCTGTTTTAAATGAAATAGTTTGGCGGACTCAAACAACTGATGTTTGGGTAAATTTTAAAGTATTTGGAATAATGGGAATTACTATTGTGTTTACAATAATTCAAATTCCATTGCTAAAAAAACATTTTATTAATCAGCCATAAGGGCTTGAATTCCAGGAAGATCTTTGTTCTCGAGTGCCTCAAGAAAAGCACCGCCAGCTGTCGAAACAAAATAAAAATTTTCAAATTTTTCCTCAGCCATGTTGATTGCTAAAATTGTGTCTCCACCACCTATGACAACATCTGCTTGAGATTTTGCAAGGAGATGTGCTAAATTTACTGATCCCTTTGAAAATTTATTGTCTTCGATCATTCCCATTGGTCCATTCCACAAAACGATATCACTGTTACCTATCAGTTTTTCTAAAACTGCGTGTGAAGAAACTGATATATCTAGGATTTTAAAATCAGAGCTTGTAGGAAGTTCATCTATTAATTTATTTTCATTTGAGTCAAGTATAACATCTGATGGAAGATGAATTTTACAATTTGTTGATTTTGCAGAATTGTAAATCATTTCAATCATACTTTCTGTGCCCTCTTCAATTAAAGAATTGCTTACATTTATACCATTATATTTAAAAAAATTATTAGCCATTGCACCTCCAATAAAAATATCTGAGCAAGAAGATGTTAAAGATAGAAGTGTTTTTATTTTAGTTGAAACTTTTGATCCGCCAATGATCGCTAATTTTTTCTTTGGAGATTTTTTTATATTATCTATTGCTAAAATTTCTCTTTCAAAATTAAATCCAGGTGCTGACAATATGTTTTTAGCCATTTGATTAACTGATGAGTGAAATCGGTGAGAAGCAGAAAAAGCCTCATTAACATATAAATCTAATTTATCTGTAATAGATTTGCTAAAATTTAAATCATTTTTTATTTCTCCCTCAAAAAATCTTATATTCTCTAAAAGGCTTATAGTTGGCTTATCAACATCTATTTCATTAAGACCACTATTTAAAAAACTATCATAACTAATAAAATTTAAATTTAACTCCAATATATCCTCAAACTGATCAATTAATTTTGAGAAAGAATACTTCTCATCAAAATTTTCTTTTGGTCTTCCAAAATGTGAAATAAGAAAAATATTACATTGTTTATTTTTAATAAAATCGATTGTCTCCTTAGATCTATCTAATCTTGTTTTGTCTGTAATTTTAAAATTTTTATCGATAGGAACATTGAAATCGACTCTGATCCCTACATTTCGAATTTTTTCAAAGTTCAAATTTTTAAGAGATTTCATATTTATTCACATTTTTTTAATCATTTTAGGCTAGATTACTACTACTATATATAGTATAAAACTACCCATATAAGGAACTAAATAGAGTAGGTATATAAAAAATGTCTTGGAATAACCAAAAAGTAGAAGATCTTAAAAAACTTTGGAATGAAGGGGTTGCTACTAGCCAGATTGGCGTGCAGCTTGGATTTACTAAAAATGCCGTTATTGGTAAGGCTTTTAGACTGGGTCTTGAAAGACGTCAAAACTCCAGAAAAAAATCAACTCAAAATCAACAGTTTTCTTCTGTCACCATGTACAGAGAAACCAATAATTCTTCATCTCAAAATACAATAAGAAAAGAACCTGTTCGAAGAAGAGAAAAATTTAGTTTTAAAAAGAGTATTGTGGGGACAGGTAACTTT
>LUMR01000463.1_pt1 | contig 11686 bp, 8 predicted proteins | sample 730041 | NCBI WGS metagenome assembly LUMR01 (sample SAMN03860258, study PRJNA289734) | marine metagenome | biome: seawater column; feature: ocean; material: water; isolation source: Red Sea water column Station 12 - depth 10m | place: Saudi Arabia: Red Sea | collected 2011-10-15 | depth 10 m | reverse complement strand
GGAGATATAGTGGCTAAGCAAAAAGTAAAAATCGCACTACTTGGTTCAATGAAAGAATTTCAAACCGAAGTTGATGATAAGAAAAAATTTACAAAAGAAATTGAAGAATTAATCCAAAATGGTGGAATGTATTGGATCAAAGATGAAGATGGTGAGATTGGCATCAACGCTAAACAAATACATTCCATTGAGTTCGTAGATGATACCGATAAAAGGGAAGCGGGCTTAGTTTAAGAAGTTACAAGAGTACCTGTTTTTTTATACTCTCTTCTAATTGATTTTCTCTCGTCCTCTGTTGTTCCACCCCAGACCCCAGAGTCCTGATTTGTACGAATAGCATATTCTAAGCAATCGATCTTAACATCACATTCATTACAAATTGCTTTTGCTTCAGCAGCTTGTTTTAATGCTTTCATTGAAGAACCAACTGGAAAAAATAGATCAGGATCAGCAAAAACGCATGCTCCCTCTTGCATCCAGAGTTCTTGTTCTAAGTCAAAATTTACTATTTGCACATTATTCCTTACTTTGTGAAATCTTTCACAATCTAGTGAATTAATTGTACTAAAATTGAAAACATAAGGAAGCATTTTGAGAAAAATTTTTGGTCATAGAGGTTTACCTCATAGTTATGAAGAAAATACCTTCAAAAGTCTTAATAAAGCTCAAGAAATATGTGATTTTGTGGAAACAGATGTAAGAATCACAAAAGATGAAGAACTTGTTTTGTATCATGATGCAGAAATCCAAACCCAAAAAATTGAAGAATTATCCTTATCGGATATTAATGAACTCATCGATATTGAAATTTCGGAAATTCATTTAGTTTCGCGAGAACAAATAAAAGGAGATACCAATTTTGAATTAAAAATCAGCTCTAAAGATGATGATCTCAATAAAGTTTTTCTTGAAAAAATAATTAATTTAACAAATCCAGAAGATATCGTTTCATCTTTTGACTGGGAGATAATACTAAATAATAGAGAAAGCTTTAAATCCAAATATGGAATTTTAATTGATAAGGAAAACCAGCTCTTTGAAAGCAAGGCAATGTCTAATTTAGATGAAAATTTAATGTTTATGGTTGAAAAAGAAATTTTTTACTCTAGAAATTTTGATTTACCACTAGAGAGATGTGTTGTTTGGACTGTGAATGATAAAGGTGAAATAAATAGTGTTTTAAATATGAATGTATATGGTGTAGTGACTGATATTGGTGATAAACTTTAATTAGATAGAAAGAGAGATTATGGCTTTAGCAGATGATTTGAGCACAGCATTAAAAGAAGCAATGAAAGCAAAAGACAAGCCAAAACTTGATGCTATACGACAAATTCAAACTGAAATTGCAAAGAAGAAATCTGAAAAAGGTGAAGAAGTTAATGATGAGCTTGTTCTTGGAGTAATTTCTTCTTATGTAAAAAAAATGGCTAAAGCAGTTGATGAATATAAATCACTCGGAGAAAAAGGTGAAGAAATGGCTAATAAAATTCAATTTGAAATTGATTTCCTCACTACATACTTACCTGAGCAACTTAGTGAAGAAGAAGTAGAAAAGATTGTAGATGATGTTTTGGATGAACTAGGTGATGTGGATATGTCACAAATGGGAAGAGTGATTGGTGCTGTTATGGCAAAAGGTGATGGAATTGATGGTTCTATCGTCAGTAAAATTGTTAAAGGTAAACTTAGTTAAATAATCAATAATTTTTAATTTTTAAAATGATAAATAAATCTTTAATCTTCATACTTTTTTTTATCGCATGTTCAATAGATACCGATAATGCGGTAGAAGAAACAATAGTCGAAACATCGATAACAAGTACTACTCCTTCTACAACTACTTCAACGACTACAACTTCCCCATCAACAACCGTTACTACTTCCACAACTACGACTACAATTCCAAAAAAAATCTTTATATCCATGGACCATCCGTCGGAAAGAGAAGATATACCAAATTCAAATCTTGGATATGGAGATTTTATAGAACGACTTCCTGGATATGAAGGTGATGCCATTGAGAATCTAGAAATCCGATTAGCTATAAATGAGTTACCTGATCCTTTCAGGACAATCCTTAAAGAGGAAATATTAGTCGTGAATGGTTGTCATCCTTACGGCAAAGTTTTATTCAAGCGATGTGTTTATGGTGTATTTGATCCACTCGGTTATGACGAAGATGGTAATTATGGAAATGATTGGTCTCTTTCTATATGGATTTCAGACAGAGGACTACAGTCTGGACAATTAAATGACATACTCTTACACGAGGCTGCTCATGCATACTCCTATTTAAGATTAAGAACCTGTAAAGCACCAGGTGGAGAAAGTTACAGAAACTTAGCTCATAGAAAATTTGGTGGTGAAGAGAATTTAGCTGATATCTTTGTATATTATTATGGTGGAAAATGGACTAATTACATAGAGCTTGAGGTCTTAGCAATGGATTATCGAAGATGGCTCGGCGAAATGATTGCCTATTGTGAACTTTATAATTCGGAGAAAAATACTTAGATAATCTATTTCATAATTTTGTTTGAAAGAAAATTAATGCTTTTTTAAAACTATTTGAATGTAAATATTAAATATTCTACAATTTTCCTCTATGGGTTGGAGGAAAATTTATTTTATATTTGTCTTTCTTTTTTTATGTTCCACTCTTTTTATATTTCAATATCAATCAAACGAGATCAAAGTTTTAGAGCCAAAAATTGAATTCTTTGATTGTTCAGAACAAAATTATAAAAATACAGATTTTTTGGATGTAAAAAACATCCAAACATTTTTAAAGAATGAAGATTTTTTTGAAGGTAAGCTTACTGGTTATATAGATGATAAATTGATATCTTCAATCAAGTCATTTCAAAAATTTGTTGGTATCAGAGTTGATGGGATTATCGGACCTTCAACACATAAAGCTATGACTTCTTTTGACTCTTGTGATAACAAAGTTACTGCCTTAATGATTAATTGTGGTGATTACATGGCCTATAAAGAATGTACCTTTTTTGTAGATAATTTAGATAAACCAACTACAACAACTACCATTCCGATCCAAAATGATCCCAGCAAAGTTGATTGTGATGATGGAGGTGTTATGTGGAATGGTGACAAAGGCACCCTATGGAACGCTGAAGGTGATTGGATGTCCTATGAAAATTGTGAGGAACATTCATTTGCCAAAAGCATAGGTTATGATTTTACAACAAAACCTATTCCTGGCGTTACTGAGGGTGTAAGTCTTGGTGGAGGTTCTAGTCCAACAACAACTGTACCTTCTATTTATCCAACAATAAATAATTTAGGTTCAGTAACTATCGCAGAAAACCAGACCTCTGTTATCACCATTAGTGCTACAAATCCAGCATCTGGCTCAATGACTTATGCTCTTTCTGGCACAGATGCACATTTGATGACTGTAGATTCAGATGGAGTAATTGTTTTAAACTCTGACGCAAACTATGAAGAAAAATCTAGTTACAGCCTTACAGCAGAGGTAACAAATAGCAATGGAACTACAAGTGAAGCATTTACGATAAACGTATCTGATGCTAGTGAGGATGGAATTGTTGATTTACTTTATGTCGCTGCTGGAGGAGCAAGAGACATTGATGAGAGTGCAATGAATAGCACTATTGATGATGATATAGCTACCAACAACACTATATTTACAGATAGTCAAGTTGACATTACCTATACAAAGCGTGCATTTTTGGATTCCACTGAAACTTTTAATGTTACAGCTAACCAAGAGTTCTATGATTTGTGGCAGGACTCTGACGACTCAAAGAACAAAGTAAAGTATGGTGCAGATTATGTAGTTTTTTTTAGTGGTAAAGTAGCAAATCCTGATCCGACCGATTTCTCTTACCGTTACGGTCCTTACAGCGGTTTTAACCCCAACGGAGTACTCGACTCATCAATTGACAATACTACAAATTGGTCGGCTAACGTAGGAGGTAATCTTTTAGTTACCTATGCATATTTTAGTTGTAATGCTTTTACCTTAGTCTGTACTGGTCCACTAATTGCTGCAACTGCTCATGAACTTGGTCACAATCTAAATGGTAACCACTCAAGAACACAGATCTCTGCTGCGGCAAGTGGTAGTGGATATAACTTTGGATATCAAGGTGGAATTTATCAAGATGGTTTTAGAACTGAAATGGCATACAACGGTCGTTCTTTCGAACAAGGTGATGACTATACATTGAGCAATACTGGAACATTTTCAAATCCCGATATTAACTGTACAGGAAACCAGGGTACCTCGTATGCTTGTGGAGTTGAGGATGAAGCTGATTTTGCTAGATATTTAAATGAAAATAAATCTAAATACCAAGATATGCTCCATAGAACAAATTTAGGAGAAACTACAGATACATATTCCATGTTATCAACTGCTTATTTTCCGCTAAATGACGGGGGAACAGCAACTTTTACTGATGGGTCAAATAGTAAAACCTTCTACACAATAAAAGGTTCTGACACAACTGTCTCAAGCACAACATATCAGACCTTTAAATGGTGTGATGATGCAACTTGTAATTTATCAGGTTCCGATAAAAGAATTGCTTTTGAGATTTATGTAAACAGTGGTAATTATTATCTTAAGTCACAACATTTTGATCAACATTATGGACTAGGTTCTGCTGGTGGTTCGGTTGCTCTTACCTTTACAGCACCTTGCTTGTTTATGGAGAAATATCAAGTTCTTGGTGATTACGCAGAAGCTGATTGTAATTCGTCGGTACAATATTTTGATGCTACAGAGGGAAATTCATATAACTTCCACAATTATACTTCTAAAGAATTAGCCTATTCCCCTTATGGCTCATATGATACAAAAAAATTCCAGTACACATACTATGACCGAGACAGCCATGTCATTGAAAGGTATGTGTTCTGGCTCTCAGACCAGGTCGGTGTTGTTAAATTTTTGGATTCCAATGACGTGTTATGGAGGCTAACTGCAGTAGATTCAGATGGAGATGGTACTGACAATGCAGCGGATACAGATGATGATGGTGATGGAGTAGCTGATACTTCAGATGCATTCCCTCTTGACCCCAATGCTAGTTCAGATGCCGATTCCGATGGCATAGCTGATGGTGATGAATAAAAAACTGTTGTTTCAATCTGAATAACATTTATCCTTACTAAATATGGAAAATAATACATTTAATGTAGCTGTATTAGGTGCTGGCAATATTGGTTCGGCAGTTGTTGCACGTCTCATGGATTTAGATAAAGAAATAGTTGGATTAAATGTTAAAAAAGTTTTGGTTAAAGATAAAACCAAAAAAAGAGATATCTCTAGCGATATTTTAACTGATGATTTTGATGATATTTTAAATGATGACTCAATCGATTTAGTTATCGAGGTTTTAGGGGGAGTTGATCCTGGTAAAGAATATATAAGTGCTCTACTTAAAAAAGGAAAGGCAGTTATAACAGCAAACAAAGATATCATTGCAGATGCTGGAACTGATTTAATTCAAACTGCAAAAGACAATAATGCATGTCTTTATTTTGAAGCTGCTGTGGCTGCTGGTATCCCAGTTCTCAAACCACTCATAGAAAGTCTTAGAGGTGAAGAGTTGTCAAAGGTACTTGGAATTATAAATGGAACTAGTAATTATATGCTTACCGCAATGGAAGAAGGAAGTACCTACGAAGATGCATTATCTACCGCGCAGGAACTAGGATATGCAGAACCTGATCCAACAAATGATGTAGAGGGATTGGATGCAAAATACAAGGCAGTAATTCTATCTCTTCTTTGTTTCGGAGTTTCACCAAGTTCAGAGGAACTCTTTACCGATGGAATTTCTGGAATAACAAAAGAAGATTTTGAATGGGCAGCAAGGCTTGGAAAGACAATTAAATTAGTTGCACAGATTGACAATAAGAATGGTTTTAATGCAAGAGTTCATCCTGTATTAATTGATACAAAACACCCTCTTGCTGCAATAAGGGGAGCTTTAAATGCGGTCGTCGTTGAAGGTGAAAATATCAATCAGTTGGTATTTTCTGGACCAGGTGCAGGTGCTGAACCAACAGCAAGTGCAATTATTGGAGATGTGCTAAGTGCTTGTCATCAATTAAGTTCAAATCAGACAAACTGGTATCCACTAAGAGAATATAAAGGTGAAATGAAAAGTTTTGAGGATGTGGAATCAAGCATGTTTATAAGGCTTTCTGTAAGCGATGAACCAGGTGTATTAGCAAAAATCTCTGGAACTTTTGGTGAAAACAACGTAAGTATTGAGAGTGTTATCCAAGAAGGTAGGGGAGATAAAGCAGAGCTTGTTTTGGTTACCCATGAAGCACCAGAGAAAGATATCAAGAATTCTATTGATCAAATATCAGCACTAGATTCCGTCACAACAGTGACCTCAACACTTCGCGTCTACGTCTAAGTGGTACAGTATCAATCAACCAGGGGACATAAAGAGACCATCTCTTTTGAAGATGTCATTCTTTCAGGATTAGCACCTGATAAAGGCCTTTATTTACCTGATTCATTAACAATTGATAACCTGAGTCATTTAACTGAAGAGGACTTAAGTTATGAGGATTTTGTAAAAACAATCTTTATTGCACTTGATAAAAACTCAGCTAAATATGTTGATGACTTATCACTATATTCTGGATTTGAAAACTCTCCAGAACCAGTACTTAAAGATTTAAACGATACAACCGTTGTCATGGAGCAAGATTTAAACGATACAACCGTTGTCATGGAGCTTTTTCATGGACCTACAAAATCATTTAAAGATTATGCACTACAACCTTTAGGAGCAATTGCTGATAGAAGACTAAGTGAATTAGGAGAGAGAGGACTCGTTCTTGTAGCAACCAGTGGTGATACTGGTAGTGCTGCCATCCAGGCTGTAAAAGATTCAGACAATATTGATATTGTTGTTCTTCACCCTGCAAATAAAATTAGTGAATATCAAAGAAAACAAATGACAAGTGTCATTAAAGATAATGTTTTCAATATTGCGGTTGAAGGGTCATATGATGACTGTCAGAGAATTGCAAAAGAGATATTATCTGACAATCCATTTGAGAGAAGAATTATTTCTTTGAACTCAATCAACTGGCTTCGAGTCATGGGACAGGTCTCTTATTATGTCTGGTTGACCAAACAGTTCACATCTCCAATCAATGTGGCTATACCATCTGGTAAGTTTGGTAATGCATACTCAGCATGGTTTGGGAGATCGCATGGACTAAAAATAAATCAGATCATGTGTACAACAAATGTTAATGATGTCCTGAAGCGTTTTATTGATTCTGGAATCTTAGAACCACAAACAACAAAACCGAGTGTTGCTCCGAGTATGGATATTCAGATCCCATCTAGTTTAGAGAGGTTAATATATGACTTTGAATCAGACGCAACATCTTTTTATCAAGATCTTAATGAAAATAAAAAAGCAATATTTAGTGAAGGTAGTAGAGAAAAATTACAACATATATTTAGCTCACAGACCTTTGATGATGAAAAGATAAAAGAGGAAATAAAAATATTTAATGATCTTTTTAGTATTGTTTTTGATCCCCATACCGTCACCTCTTTAAGAATGGCTATAGATATAAACTCAAGTGTTCCAACAGTTGCTGTAGCTACTGCATCACCTGAGAAGTTCAGCAATGTGATATCTCCACTTATTGAAGATTTTCCTGGTTCTGATATTGATCAGTTGTAGAAGAGGAAAATATAAAAATATTTAACGCCTTCGACTTTGTTGTGCTTTTGTTTAAAAAGCTGTTTTCGTTCATCTTTAATAAGAAAACTTTCAATTTAGTTATGTCATTTTTAATGATTGTCTCTCTTGCATATGTGACAATTGAGACAGTTGATCCTGAACCTGCATTAGCAGCTTCATGGGATTGTCTTGATTCAAATGGTAGACCAATAGCGTTTCAAACAGAGTACAGCGGCGGTGACCTGATTGTTCATAGGTATAACTTCTCTAATGGTGCATCGCTAAGTCAAACAACATTTAGTGGTAGCGGTTTCAATGGTAGTGGTGAAATCAATGCAACATTTATGGATCTTGACGGCAATCTTTATGTGCAGAGGAAGACTTCGAGTAGTGGAAACCCAGATAGCCGTGTATATCTAGTCAACCCAACAGGTAGTCCCACCCAAGTATCATTGCCAGCTGGTGATAACAGAACAGTTGGTACAGATCTCAACGCTGCAACCTTTTTTGTTGATAATGGTTATGAGTATGCAATATCTGCAAAAGGTCACTTTTCTTCATCAGGAGCGCTCATGCGTTTTAGTGGTGATACAACTGTTGTAAGAGACGTCGCTATTACTTTAGGTGATACAAATACCACTGGTGGACAAATAAAAAGAACAAAAGCTAAAGACTTTACATGGATTCGAGATAACTCAAGCTTTCCAACAATGTTTAACGGTCTAAAACCAAGCTTCATAGGAATTGATGGAGGAAACCAGAGAATCTATGTTTCTTCATACTCAATTTCAAACCAAGGAAGCAGTAGCGAATCTATTGAGATAGAGACACAATCTTATAGCATTTCAATACCAAGTGGTGACCGATCTGACTTTGGTGCAATTTATGGTTTTGGTGGCGATAACATATATGCATTAAATAACAGCTCAGGAAACATTTACAAAATTAATGTGAGTGGTTCTGGATACTCAATTACAGATACAGGCAATGACGGTGCAGACACGTCAAATAATGATGGTGCTGCATGTCACGCTGGAGATCCGGATGTCACATTTGGCCCAACTATTCCTACGCCTACACAAGGGAGTTGCGATGGTTCTGATCGTCAAATAGATGTTGTATTAAATAATTCAAGCTCTAATGTTGCAGCAAACTTTGTTGTAACTTACACAGTTAATGGTGGAAGCTCACAATCTTTAACATCAGGAACCTCTGTCTCGGCATCGAGCAATGGAGCTCTGACTGTACCTGCTCAGGCTGACAATGCTCAAGTTGTGATAAGTTTTTATGCTGAAAATACAGCTAATGACTTACGGGAACCACTTTCTGGAACGACATCTCTTTCAACGATAACTATTGATGCATCTAGTTGCTCTTCTGACCCAACGGCAGTCAGCATTACAGCTTCTCAATCACTTGGTAGTTGCTCAGGTGGCTCTGCATCTTCATCTTTTCAATTTGCTAATGGTTCGGGATCAACTGCCTATGTAACTGTGGAGTACTCAACCGATGGTGGGTCTACTTGGAGTGTTCACCCACAAGCACAGGCCAATACCAGTAATGATTTGGTGATTTCATCCGGATCATCACCTGGCATGTTATCATCAATTTCAGTTTCTCATGGTTCTTCAATTAAGTGGAGATATAAAAGTACAGATACAGAAGGTGACTGGACTGGCATCTCTTATGTGGATGGCACCAGTAATTCCAATTTAAATAGCTCTACAGTTAACTGTCCAACGGAAACATTTACAATTACAGATGATATGGGTTCATGCTCAGCTGGTTCAGCTGTTCCTTCCGCAACAATCACCAACACTGCTAACGGTTCAATTTTTGTCGATTTACAATACAAACTCACTGTTGATGGTACCGATATATCTGATTGGAATGACAATTTAATTGGGTATGAATTAGCTCAAGGTGACTCGATTGAACGTGTATTAGCCGCCCAACCACATGGGTATCAGGTAACTTGGCGAGCACGAGCTGATGCATCATCGGATCCAACTTCTGGAAGCTATACCAATCCAGAAGGTACGGCATTAACGGTGGACTGTGTTACTGCAGTAACTCTGACAGATTCACAATCACTTGGTAGTTGCTCAGCTGGTTCTGCTACATCTACACTTTCTCTTCAAAATACTTCTGGATCAACAGCGTATGTCACAGCTGAGTACTCAACCGATGGCGGGTCTACTTGGACTGTACACACAGACGCACAGGAAGCAGACAATTTAACAATTACCAATGGTCAAAACCTCTTTAACAGTAAGCGTACCTCATGGATCAGCTATCCAATGGAGATACAAAAGCTCTAATGCGTCAGGGAACTGGACGGGACTAAGTTATGTGACAGCTAGTGATATGAATAGTGCAACTGTTGATTGTGTATATACAGACTTCTCTTTTGCTCAATCTGTCGGTAGTTGTTCCGCTGGTTCAGCAACAGTAACGGTCACTTTATCAAACTCCGCATCAGCAAATTCAACTGTCTACGTAAAGATAAGGTACAGACTTGATGGCTCAGGAAGTTATGGATCGTCTAATCTGACTGTTTCGTCAGGAGATAGTAACTTCAATATAGCAGTGGCTGCCAATAGTTCCGTGACCGTCACATTACCAATCGCACATGGATCTTATGCTGAATGGATTTATCAGACATCAAGTACAAGTGGAACTTTTTCTGGAAGCTCCACTACGGTAAATAGCGCTACTATTGATTGTTTATATATTGACCCTTCTGCATCTCAGGCTTTGGATGGTACCTGTTCTGGTGGTGCACAAATATCTACTCTTACATTATCAAACTCTAACTCCGCCAACACAACGGCATACTTTCTAGTTGAATACTCCGTTGATGGTGGATCAAACTGGACAGAGAAAGCAGCAAACCAGTCTGTATCACAAGATGGGTCTGCAACACTGACACAATCTGTTTCAAATGGTACGGCAATAACGTGGAGATATAAGTCTTCTACATCATCTGGATCATTCTCTGGAAGCTACACGACGATATCTGCAAGTTCTACTGTTGATTGTCCCATAATTGTCGCTGTTTCTGCATCACAATCTCTAGGCACTTGTTCTGGTGGCTCCCAAACTTCTACACTTTCAATTACGAACACATCAGGTTCAACTGCTTATGTAAAAGTAGAATACTCACTTGATAGTGGGTCAACTTGGTCACCTGCAGATAATAATGCGACTATAACAAACGGGACGGGTTCTTTATTTAATCAATCTGTTTCGAATGGAAGCGCGATAACATGGAGATTTACTTCTTCAGATACGAGTGGTGACTTTACAGGATTGACTCCTACGACAATATCTGAAAGTGCAACTGTTAATTGTCCTCAACCCGTAACAGTTTCAAGTTCTCAATCTTTAGGTAGTTGTTCTGGTTCTGGAACTGCTCAATCAACACTTACAGTTAATAATACGTCAGGTTCAACTGCTTACGTAAAAGTAGAATACTCAACGGATGGTGGATCAAATTGGTCAACCGCAGATGAAAGCGCCACTATATTAAATGGAACGGGTTCCTTATTTTCACAAAATGTATCTCATGGTTCTGCAATAACTTGGAGAGTTACATCTTCAGATACAGATGAAGACTTTACAGGATTAACACCCACAACTGAAGCAAGTGGTACTGTTGATTGTCCAGTAATAGATGTGAGCGCATCACAGGCATTAGGTAGTTGTTCAGCTGGTGCAGCAACTTCAACATTAACTTTATCAAACTCCAACTCTGCTAACACAACGGCATACTTCCTAGTTGAATACTCCGTTGATGGTGGATCAACATGGATAGAGAAAGCAGCAAACCAATCCGTTGCAAAAAATGGATCTGAAACACTGACACAATCCGTATCTCACGATGCAGCTATTCAATGGAGATATAAGTCTTCTACAACTTCAGGATCATTCTCAGGAAGTTATGTCACAAGTAGTGATATGAA
>LUMR01001049.1_pt1 | contig 11728 bp, 18 predicted proteins | sample 730041 | NCBI WGS metagenome assembly LUMR01 (sample SAMN03860258, study PRJNA289734) | marine metagenome | biome: seawater column; feature: ocean; material: water; isolation source: Red Sea water column Station 12 - depth 10m | place: Saudi Arabia: Red Sea | collected 2011-10-15 | depth 10 m | reverse complement strand
TTATAATGTCGTTGATACATTTTACGCTGGTCTTATTAGCACTGAGGCTTTAGCAGGACTTGCCATTTCTTTCCCAGTTTATTTCATACTGTTAGCTTTTGCAGTAGGTTTTGGACAAGGAACAACAGCGTTAGTTTCAAACTTACTAGGAGCAAAAAAAGAAGAAGATGCTGTTTACATATACATTCAATCTTTAACGATTTCTCTAATTCTTTCAGTTTTAATTGGATATATCACCTATAAAATTTCAGAACCTGTTTTTATATTTTTTGGAGCTAGTGATCTTTTTTTGGAAAATGGTCTTCGCTATATGCAAACTCTAGCATATGGTGCTCCTTTTTTTATTTTTGCCAATGTCATCAACTCTTTTTTATATGCACAAGGTGATACAAAAAAAAATAGAAATGCTCTTATTATTGGTTTTATCATAAATTTGATCTTTAACCCTATTCTGTCTTTAGGTATTGGTCCTTTCCCTGCATTGGGAACAATGGGCATTGCAATTGCCACCATTCTTTGCCAAATATTTAATGTCATTTATTTAGGATATTTTGTTCTTAAAAGTCCTTTGTCCAAAAAATTTCAATTTAGCTACTGTAAACTCCAAATTAAGATGGCTATTGATATTTTCAAGCAGGCTCTTCCAGCAAGTATGAACATGTTACTTATTGGAATAGGTTTTTTTATTATTCAAAAATATGTGACAGGTTATGGAGCAAGTGCTAGTGCCGGATATGGTATAGCTTTAAGAATAGAACAAATTATCCTTTTACCTGCTATTGGTCTTAATACAGCAATGTTAAGTATGACAGGCCAAAACTATGGGGCTAAAAATTTTGACAGAATTTATGAGGCCTTTGTTACTTCGCTTAAATTAGCTTTATTACTAATGGTCTTTGGCTCAGCCATTCTCTTTCTCGCAGGTGAACAAATGGCATATTTATTCACTCGAGATACTGAAGTAATTAAAATAGCTGGAAGCTATTTATTCATGGCTGCGTTTCTTACTTTTGTTTATCAGGTGATTCATCAAAGCGGCTCAGTTCTATCGGGTATGAAAAAGCCTACAATTAATGCTTTTTATACTCTCTTAAGACTCGCAATTATTCCTCCCTTTACTTTTTACTTTTTTTCTCAAACTTTAGGGCTTGGGTTGAATGGTATCTGGTGGGCTATCCTTTGCAGTAATATCATCGCCGCCTTCTTAATTTTCTTTCATATGCGATATTTAATTAAAAAAGAGGGATTAGCTCTTAAGACTAATCCTGTTACTTAATTTCAAATTTCTTCTCTAATTTACGGACAAAAAAAGAGGCTATTAAGATTAAGACTAGATATTCTAAAACTAAGAATGAGTAAATTTCCAAAGGACGATAAGTAGTAACTATTAATTCATTAGCTCTTCTTGTAAGATCTCCTAAACCTATAACTGATATAAGTGAGCTCATTTTCAAAATATAGATACCCTGATTCATTAGTGCAGGTGTGATAATTCTAATCGCTTGAGGTAAAGTCACTTTTAAAAAAACCAAACTAGGTTTAAGACCTAAAGATCGTGCAGCTTCGATTTGACCTTTTTTAATTGCCTGAATGCCTGATCGATAAATTTCAGAGATGAAAGCTGACTCATGCAAAACTAGAGTAATGACACCAGCAACAAAAGGATTAAAAGATAAGCCTCCACCAAATATGGATGGTAAACCATAATAAATCCAGAGCAAAAGAACCAATACTGGTATTGCTCTAAAAATTTCTACATATATAAGATTTATTGATCGAATAGATTTTTTCGAACTAAAGTTGGGAAGAGTTACTATAAGTCCTAATATCGCCGCTAAAATTAAACTGACTAATGATATCCAAATTGTAGTCCAAAGTCCTCCAATTAAAAACTCAATGTTAGATGATCCTTGGGGATGAAAAGGATTAATAGAAAACCATGCAAAATTATATGTTCCAGCACAGCTAGTTAAAAAAAAAGCCGAAAATAAAAGAGTAAATCTTTTCATTAATAATCAATAAAATAGCGGAAGTAGGTTAGAAAACCAGATCTATCTAAGGTCTTTTAAATCTTCTAAGTGTTTACTAAGAGCGCTAGTAGATAATTGGATTTTGTAAAAAAACAAATTGGAGATATTTATAAAAATACAGATCTAACTAAATTTAAACGCTTTGTTAATATTAGAATTTGATCAAAATAATGCCCTGCGGTTTTTTTGGAGTGTTTATTAAGTACAATTAAATCATGAATTTTTCTAATTAAGGAAGCAAGAGAAGTGTATCTGTTTCCAAATGAGATCATCATTAATGGAATAGCAGGGAAGAGTAATGCTGGATAAAGTGTAGTGAAGTTACTCATGTTTGAAGTTAAAAGAGAAGAGCGGTCAGTTATCTTTTTAGGAGGGAATAGCTGAGAATCTTATGTTAAACTTAATAAAATTTGTTATTTCCACTCTTCTCAAAAATTAACTTACTAAAATTATTTAAAATGAGTATTGCCAAGTTTGCACAATAAGTATGCGCAAGTTAAATACCATTAGCTTATTAATTTTTTAGACAGTAAAGTATTTTTTATGAATCTACAAAAATCATTAGAGTGGTTTGGTGTGATTACAGCTATTGTTTACTCATTGTTAGTCGCATTCAATATAGGTGCTGAGTTTTTAGGTTTTACATTACTTTTAATATCTGCGATAGCTATAGGAGTCTGGGCCTATCTAGGAAAACACAAAGGGATTTTATTTTTACAATTCTTTTATGCTAGTGCAGGAATTATTGGAATGATTAGATGGTTTTAGAAAAACTCTGAAAAAACTAGAAAGATAACTAAACCAATCAGGTAGATAATGATAATAACATTAGCAATATTCCAGATTTTTTTATTTAGAAAATAACGCCTAAGAAAATATCCCATATAACCAATAAAATAAAAAAAGAGAAAAGAAGCCAAGGTAGCGCCCAATCCAAATAAAATTTTTTGATTTAAGAAATCAAAAGATTTAGAGAGATTACCTAAAATAAAAACTGTATCAGAATACACATGGGGATTTAAAAAGGTGAAGCCTAATGTTTGAGCTATTATGGCTGATTTAGGAATAGCTTCTTTTGAAGTATTTACCTCTAATGGTGTATGAAATGATTTAATTTTTCCCCATATAAAATGCAGTAAAAATGCAATTAGGGCTAAATTGAGAAACAAAGTTACTTTAGTGGTCATTATTGATTGGATTGAATAAAAAATAAAAATACCCAGAAAAATTAATAAAAAATCACTCAATGCGCAGATTGTGGTGACCAGAAATATATGATTTTTCTTAATACCTTGTTCGATAACAAAAAGATTTTGAGCTCCAATAGCCAGAATGAAGCTCAGGCCAGTAGTAAAACCAAATAGAAATTCGCTCATGACAATTTTGCACAGTTTATAGACTTTACTCTTAAAATCTATTTAGTAAGTTTCCCTTATGAGAGTATTTATAGGAGCCGTTTTCTTTGCTTTGTTTTTTATTTATGTTGTAACTGAAGGTTTCACAAAAATCAGTCTACCTCTATAAATCTTCTTTTTTTATCAGTCTTCCATTCATCACTAAATCTCAAGGTTCCCATATGCATAGGAATATCTTGCTTAACAATTAAATTTTCTTCATCAAAGTTATAGAAGGCTTCATGCAAATAACGAAATTCTAATAAATGATTGAGGATGCCGTAGTTGATATCTTTAATTATTGTGGGATCGACGTTTTGATTAGTGATAAAGACATAATCTTCACCAGCTGGAAAATATAAAATAGATCTTATCGCAAGATTTGAAGGTCTATTTGCTAGATCTGCTTTCTTGATAATGGCATATTGAAATTGGTTTTGTTCAATTTTTTTTATTATTTCATCAACGCTATCGTCTAAGCGCGTGAAACAGTCAAGGGTGTTGGATCCGCCAAAACTATGAGATATTCTTAACTCACGATCAAGTAATTTACAGACACTTTTTGCCAAAACATATTCCATTGTAATGGGAGATTTAACTAAAATTGTCAGAGATAAATCTTGAGTTAGCGCGATCACAGTATTGAATTTAAATATGAAAATACAAATCAGAATAATAAGTGATTTAAAATACATAGATTACTTTTAACATAAAACACTCTAAATTAATTCGAGATTTATTCACTATGCCAAGTTTCCCTATTATCGCTTCGATTGCTTGTATTGCCTATGGAATTGAGAGTATTTTTGGTTTTGGGGGAACGATCATATTCCTTGGTCTTAGTGGGCTTTTTTTTGATTTTAATTCGTTGCTAAAACTAGCAATGATTGTAGGCCTCTCCTCTGGGCTAGCAGTATTAATTCAATCTTACAAACATCTATCTTGGCGTCATTTAGTAAAAATTTTAGCTTATACTATCCCAGGTGCCTTAGTAGGAACGCTATTGATTTCTTCAATAACCTCTGAGTGGTTGATCAAATTTTTTGCGTTACTATTGATCGTATACGCTTGTTTTAATTTATTTTTACCAAATCTACTCATCCCAGAAATTCTCAAAAAAGCTCTGGTCATTTTGGGAGGTTTTATTCAAGGGGTGTACACCATAGGTGGTCCTTTTGTGTTAATGGGATACAAAGATCATTTTTCTTCAAAGCAAGAACTGCGATCTACAATGGCAGGCTACTTTTTTATTATCAATAGTCTTCGGGTAATATTTTATATTTTGTTGGGTGGAAGCTATTTAGAAATTGTATCTACTTACTATCCAATTGCTTTTATGGTGATGATTAGTGTTTGGTTAGGTTATCTGGTCCACAGAAAAATTTCAGAGGTTTTATTCAAAAAATTAATAATTATTGCTATTTTATTTATAGGAATAATAATTTTAGTTACAAAATGATTGATTGGCAATCCTATGGACCTATTTATACAGTTGCTCCTGGAATAAAAAAAATTGGAGAATTGCCAATTATTGAATTTGATGAAGAAGAAAATCGTTATTTAAATTTAAAAAGAAAAGCAAAAGAGAATATATACTTTGACGAAATGTATACAGTATACATCTGATCACGATCAAATCATTTGTAAAAAAATTCAATCTATCCTCTCCAAGGAATATCCCTCTAAACTAACATCCTTTAATAATTTTCAAGAATTGGGTTTTGTTATTCAAGAGGATTTAGCGGTTTTTCATCGAAGTAATAAATTAATCGCTCTTCATGTCTCTTTTCCTTCAGTATGGGTACCCAAAGAAAAAATTGGTTTAACCTTTGCTGCCATTCACCAGCCAGTTCCTGGGATGGAGTCTTTTCTTAAAAATGAGCAAAAGTATGTTTCCATGATGGTAGAAGCAACAACTCCTATTATTCGTTATGTGTGGGGAGAACATTATGGATATTTTCTTTGTAAAGAGGAACCCCTGCCCTCCTCTACTAAAGTTATGCATACCGAAAGACAAACTTTTGTCGGAATTCCTGAAGCGGATTTAGGTTTATTTTTAATCAGAAAAAAAGTGATGCTCTATTCCGATACCTCAGATGATTTCAAGAAATGGTATCAAGGTCAGATAAAATCAATGAGCTTAGAACAAAAAGCATACAAGACAAAAGATGGGTAAGTCGATACTAGTGATCGAAAAAAAATATTTTTTTGAAAATAATCAGTTTTAAGTTTCCTGATTATCTTCAGGTGATGCATTAGGATTAGTTAAACGCTCTAATTCAGCCAATTCTTCAGCTTCTTTTTTAGCTTCTCTCTTAGCCTTTTTAGCTGCTAACTTCTCTTGGCGTTTGCGTTCTTTTTCCATCGCACGCTCACCCGCTTTAGATTTATAGTCAAAATGAAGTCCCATAACAAAATTATAGCATATAAAATATAAGACTAAAGTTTCTGATTAAATTTTTTATGTCAAAGTTCTTTTTATTAGAGATAGCCAATTTTGATGACAAAGTTTTTTCATTAAATCTTCACTAAAACCTTGCTTGAGCATTAATTTAATTAAAAGTGTCATCCCCAAGACACTTGATAGGTTCTTCGGCATCATGGCGCCATCAAAATCTGATCCAAATCCAACATATTCTTCTCCCAGATAATCAATAAAATATTTAAAGTGATCGACTATTAGTTGAATATCTGTTTCCGCAATCATTTTCCCATCAGGTCTTAAAAAAGCTGGAGCAAAATTTACACCAACAATTCCTTTAGTCTCTTTAATCGCATCAAGTTGTTTATTCGTTAAGTTTCTAGTATGAGGACATAGTTGATGGGCATTGCTATGAGTTGCCACTAAAGGATTATGAGAGTATTTGGCTATATCCCAAAAACCTTTTTCATTTAAATGAGAATTATCAACAATGATTTTTAAATCATTACAATATTTGATTAACTCTACCCCTTTGCTTGTAAGCCCTTTCCCTGTATCAGGGGAATGTGGAAAGGCAAAAGGTACTCCTTCTCCAAAAATAGTTGGACGCGACCATACGGGCCCGATCGAACGAAGGCCTGATCGATAAAGGGCCTCTAAATTATAAAAATTATCATCAATACACTCTGCCCCCTCAATGTGCATTAGAATAGAGAGGCTTCTTTGGTGAAAGCTTTTTTCCAAATCTGAGCCAGAAAGACAGATTTTAACTTTTCCTTGAGAGTGTTTTTCGATTTGAGATAAAAGAGATATTTTTCTTATTACAATAGGTAGTGCTTGATCGCTTCCGATTAAGTCAGGCAATGGTAGGGAATATTCATCTTTTTCCATATCGTCATAGCGGATAGGTTTATCACTACTGCTAACTTCAGCTTCAGGTGAAGGAACGTATATTGCAAAAAACCCTCCTCTAAAATCTACCTCTTCCATTCGAGGTAAATCTAAATGCCCCTCATTATCTCCTAAAAGAAAATCTTCATGAGCATTGATTTTATTTTTTAAAAATAAACGAAAGAGGACATCGTTATGGCCATCAAAAATGGAATAATTCATTTAAATTTCATAATAACATTTTGTAGTTGTGACCATATAGGAAAAGTTTAATGTTCGCTCGATGGATTTGGCGACTTTTTTATCTTTAGCTGGATCAACTTTTGTTTTTGGAATCTCTCCAGGTCCAGGAACTTTAGCCGCCCTTTCTGTCTCCACTTCCCAAGGACTACGCTCCGGTTTAATTTTAGGAGCCGGAGAAGCGGTTGGAGATGTTGTTTATTTGACTATGGCTATCCTTTCTTTGGGATATTTATCAGTTTACCTTGAGCCAGTCATGTATGTCGTTCGTTGGATTGGTGCAGGTTATTTAATTTATCTAGGAGTTATGCAATTTCGACTATCTCAACTTGAGTTAGACTCTTCCAATCAGATCCCAACAAATACAGTCAAACAATTTTTGATGGGATTTTTAATTGGAGGAACAAATCCAAAGGTAATTTTATTCTATCTTTCTTTTATTCCTCTTTTTTTAGACCTATCAAATATTAGTTTGATGACAGGTATTCAGATTATTCTAACTGTTTATTTTAGCGTTTTTGCTTCTTTGGTAGTTGTTTGCGGAGCGGGAAATCAAATTAAGTCTTGGGTAACGAAACCTTCAGCTGCTAAAAGATTAAATCAAATTACAGGCAGTGTGATGGTTTTGGTCGGATTATTGCTTGTGGTCTCATAAAGAGACATTAGCTGTTCTATATTAGCAAAAGTAAATTTTCCAATTGAGCATATATATATGTTTGAAAGGAAATAAAAAATGAACAAATCTTATGCATTCACAGGAAGATCAATCAATTTTTGGCTTGGTCTTTTTGACTTTATTACAACTACAAAGGAAGATGGAATTGAGAACTTTTGCAAAACTGAATATGGCACTGATTGGCAGTGGGCATATTCTCACTATCAAAAGAATAAATCATTCCCATCACCGTTAAAAGAAGCTGCTTAATGAATAGTATTTTCAAAACTCTTCAACAAGTGATCCTGATTAAAAAGGAGAAAGACTCCAAAGTTCTCAATCGAGATGAATTATATCTTGCAGGGTCAGCAGACTTGTTTGATTTAGAGCGTCGACAAAAAGAGATCGATACTCGTTTTACAAGAAAATTTTAAAGAGCCCTTTTCTGAAAAGAAAGGGCCTTTAGCCCAATAGCCAGATCTCCACAGCCACAAATATAAATAATCCAGAAAAGATTAAATTTACGATATTTTTAGGTCTACCAAAGTAATTTGAAAATTTCTTCAATCCAAAAAAATGGCCTATAATAGAATAATTCATTGCCGAAATAAAAAAAGACCCAATCGAAAAAATCAAAGCTATTTGAAAGGTTAAATTCTCACTGAATTTGATTGTTGCTAAGGCTGACCAAAAAGCAAAAGCCTTGGGATTAGTGTAGGCAACGATGATAGCTTTTCGCATACTGTAGAAGAAGTTTTTTTCATTAGTCGACTTAATTAATTCATTTTGAGAGTTGAAGTATTGCTTTCCTATTTGGTAAGCCAGATAGAGCATGTAAGCACTAGCCAATATTTTTAAAGCATAAAATCCCCATCCCATTAATTGAGAGATTAAAAAGGATATTCCGGTAGTAGCTAATAGACACCAAGTAAAAGATCCAACAGCAGTTCCTATAGCGGCTCCCCAAATTTGATATTTATTTCCACCCATGCCCACTGAGGCAACAAAAAAAGTATTTGGTCCTGGAAGGAAAACTGCAAAATAAAATACAATCCAGCCCGAAAGAAGAGCTAAAAATATTTCATGCATCTAAAAAAGATTTTTAGTGATTTAAAATTTGGCTTAGGAAAAGTTTTGTTCTGTCGCTTTTTGGGTTATTAAAGAATTCGTCTGGTTTTGCTTGTTCTACTATACGCCCTTCATCCATAAATATCATTTGATCAGCTACGGTTTTTGCAAAACCCATTTCGTGAGTCACCACCAGCATAGTCATACCGATCTTGCAATAGCAACACGCTGTTGCTGACCACCTGATAATTGCCCAGGAAACTTTTCTGCCTGTTCAGGAATTTTTACCTTTTCCAAGTATGACATGGCGATTTCTTCAGCTTCTTTTTTTGGCATTTTTTTAACCCAAATTGGAGCCAAAGAAATATTATCCAAAACTGACAAATGGGGAAAAAGATTAAACTGCTGAAAAACCATTCCAACGTTCTTTCTAATTAAATCAATATTTTTGAGGTCATTAGTAAGCTCAGTTCCATGAACTACAATTTTACCTTCTTGATGAGCTTCAAGACGATTAATACAACGGATCATGGTTGATTTACCGGAGCCACTAGGACCACAAATCACAATTTTTTGACCTTTATCAACAGATAAATCAATATCTTTGAGAACATGAAAGTCGTCATACCATTTGTTAACTTTTTCTAGCTGGATTACTTGCTCTGTCATTTTAACTATTATCCGTCTTCAATTTCTTTTCTAAATATAAACTATACCTCGACATACCAAAGCAGAATATAAAGAAAACTAAAGAAATAAAAACATAAACCTCATAATATAATTTAGTCCAAGTCATATCAGCTAAAGCTGCTCTACCTATTCCTAATAAATCAAAGAGACCAATAATCAATACTAGCGATGTATCCTTAAATAGCCCGATACAAGTATTAACAATTGGAGGTATTGCAATCTTCAAAGCTTGAGGTAAAACAATTTTTCTAGTGGTCTGCCAATAACTTAAACCCAATGATTGAGCTGCCTCTACTTGACCTCGAGGTATAGCCTGTAAACCTCCTCTTATTGCTTCTGCCATATAAGCTGATTGGAACAATGTAACTGCAACCAAGGCTCTTAATAAATTATCTGGGTTAACGCCATCAGGAAGAAATAATGGGAGCATTACATTTGCAGTAAATAGCAAAGTGATCAAAGGAACGCCTCGAATAAATTCAATAAAAACAACACAAAGAGATTTGATAATAGGCATCTTCGATCGTCAGGAAGGGATAAACAAAAGTAAAATAAATAAAATATTTACGAAATGGGATTTTATCAAAAAGGATACCGATTATTGCTAGGGGTAAAAGAGCGTAAACTAAATTTACTCTCCAAGCTTCTTCAATGGGGTAAAGACCATACATAAACTGATCCCATCGAGCATAAATAATAGCCCAACAGGCTCCATATTCTCCAGGCATGATATTCTTTGAGCAAAGTCCGCGATCAGTAATTAGCTCTCCTTGAAAATTGTATCTAAAATCAGCTGAAAAGAATGCCCAATTCAAGCAAAAACTTCCAACCTGATAAACAAAAATGAGGGCAATTATTGTTAAAATAGTATTAACCCAAGATGAGAATAGGTTTCTAATTAACCAGTTGTAGTACTTGTTATGTGAGATATTTTGAATAGCAGAAGTACTCATGCGTTACCTTTAAATTGAACAGATTTATTATATAAATTCATAAAAAATGAGATAGTTAGGCTGATCGTTAAATATGTCAGCATCACCATCAACATAATTTCTATAGCTCTTCCTGTTTGGTTTAGTGAAATACCTCCAAATCCATGAACTAAGTCAGCATAACCTATTGCAATTCCAAGAGAGGAGTTTTTAGTTAGATTTAAATATTGCGATGTCAGAGGTGGAATAATTACTCTAAGCGCTTGCGGAATTATGATCAATCTCATTATAAAATTACTTTTTAATCCCAATGCTTGAGATGCCTCTCGTTGTCCTTTTGATACTGAAATAATTCCAGATCTAACAGTTTCAGATATAAATGCAGCGGTATAAATTGATAAACCAAATAGCATTCCTAAAAATTCTGGACGTATAACCATACCACCTTTGAAATTAAAACCTTTTAAAACTGGGCTATCGAATTCTAATGGCATGCCCATGATGTAATAGAAAATTATTGGGGTAAAAACAATAATAGCACTATTAATTAAAAAAATTGGATACTGCTTTCCTGTTTCATCCTGTTTTTTCTTTAAAGATCTTTTTAAAAAAATGGAAACAATGATTGCTATCACTAAGCTCCAAACAACAAATGAAAAGCCATCTTTAAATATTGGTTGTGGAGAAAATAATCCTCTATTGGTTAAGTAAAAATTATCAAACAAAACAATAGCTTGTTTTATTTTTGGAAGATGTAAAAGAATGCTGTAGTAGAGGATAATTTGAACAAGGACAGGAACATTTCTTGTAAACTCGACATAAACATAGGCAATATTTCGAAATAACCAGTTACTGGATAAACGAATTACACCAACTAAAAAACCAATAATGGTTGCTAAAAAACACCCACAAACAGCAATCATGAGAGTATTCAGTAAGCCAACAAAATATGCTCTAAGATGAGTATCTTCACTTGTAAATGGAATTAAACGAATACTAATATCGTACCCAGCAGCAATATTAAGAAAATCAAAACCTGAGCTGATCCCCCTCTTTTCAAGGTTATAGGCAGTTTGCTGGGCTATTAGGTAAATAAATAAAGCAAAAAGACCAATGACAAGAGTTTGAATTAGGAGGGATCTTGATTTTTCATCAAATATTAACCTTCTAAGAAAATTGGTCTGCATCAGTGGAATCCTTGTTTGAGGGTATGGGCGTTAAGCCCATACCCTATTTTTTTTATCTGAATGGAGGTGCGTAAAGAATACCGCCATCTTTGTATAGAGCGTTAAGACCTCTTTGAATATTAATTGGTGTGTTAGGACCAATATGCTTTTCAAAGCTCTCTGAGTAGTTACCTACTTGAGATAGGATGTTAGCTGCCCAGTCATCAGATAGACCAAGCA
>LUMR01000435.1_pt1 | contig 11813 bp, 9 predicted proteins | sample 730041 | NCBI WGS metagenome assembly LUMR01 (sample SAMN03860258, study PRJNA289734) | marine metagenome | biome: seawater column; feature: ocean; material: water; isolation source: Red Sea water column Station 12 - depth 10m | place: Saudi Arabia: Red Sea | collected 2011-10-15 | depth 10 m | reverse complement strand
TTGGTGGTTGTTGTGGTATAGGAGTTGAAGAGATAAAAGCTGTTTCAATTTTGAAGTAATAATATATTGTAAAATTATGAAAACTTTTATTGGTGGTATTGGTTGTTTTTGGGACGAAACTAAATACGATGGTATAAAAGGAATATTATCTACCGAATGTGGTTACTGCGGAGGTGATGATCCTAATGTTACTTACAAAGCAGTTTGTGGTGGAGATACAGGTCACATAGAAGTAGTTAAAGTTCAATATGATGAAAATATTTTAAGCTATGAAGACATGGTCAGATTATTTTTTAAACTTCATGACTCAACTCAAAAAAATAGACAAGGAACTTATGTAGGAATTCAATATCGTTCTGAAATATTTTATAATAATGATAATGAAAAAAATACAGCAGAGAAAATTTTAAAAGAAATGAATGAGAAATTAGATGGAAAAGTTACTACAAAGATTTCCAAAGAAAAAAACTATTGTAAAGCAGAAGGCTATCATCAAAAGTACGAGAAAAATAAATCTCTTAAGTTTGGATAAAAAATACTAATTTGAAAAAAATTATTTCAGAAAAAAATCCAGAATTAGTTACGAGAAAAGATAATAAAGCTCAATGGAATCTCCCAAATAAAAGAAGGTTGGGTTTTAGAAATTTATATAAAATTAATAGATATGGAATATACCTTAGATCAGATTTTGTTCTAAAATTAAAAAAAAAAATTAATAAGAGAATTGGTAAATTATCTTCTGTAAAAAAGTTAACTAAGAATAAAGCTTTTTGCTCTTTAATAGTTGGTAAAGATCAGGATATTTTATTCGAGCAGTACGCTAAGGACTTTTCTACAAATCAGCCACAAACAATTATGTCAATTACAAAAATGTTTATACATTTATTTGTGGGAAAGCTGATAGACAGAAAACTAATTAACTTGAATAAAAAAATTTCATTTTACTTGCCAAAAATTGGCAGTGGTTATGCAAATGCAAAAGTAAAAGACGTTTTAGACATGAACATTGTAAATCTATATAGTGAAGATTATACAAAAGCTTATTCGTCTTCATTTTTACATGAGCCTGTGGGAGGATGGAGACTGCCGATTAAAGGCAAAAACATTCAAAGCCAGGAACAGTATTTAAATTCAATTAAATCTCTAAAGGATAGAGATTTAAAAAATTATACCGATCTGGCGCATTATAAATCAGCTAATACGGATGTTATTGGACTAATTGTAGAGAAAGTAAGTAAAAAAAGTTTAAGACAATGGCTGTTGGAAACAGTTGAAGCAACAGGATTTGAAGAAGGATTGTATATAGGTACAGATAGATTTGGAACACCGTGGATGTCAGGAGGTGGAAGTTTAATTACAAGAGATTTTTTAAGAATGGGTTTACTTTTTTCTAGGTTTGGAAAAGGTATAAATGGAAAAAATATTGGTTCTAAAACTTTTTTGAGTAAAACTATTAATAGTGAGGGACCCAAATACATTCAATTATCTAAGGATAAATTTGTCTGTTATGTTAATTCATTAATGAAATGCGGTAACTGGATTGGTCACTCTGGGTATGGGGGCCAATTTTTAGGAATAAATTTGAAAACAAAAGTTGTTGCTGCGTTTTTTTCTGTCTTAGAGACTAAATCTGCAACAAATGAAAAATATAAAAAAGATATGGTAAATATGATAGACCAAATAATTAGTAAAGATTACTAATTTAAGAAAATTTTGTTATCAAGGATTTTAAATGTTTATCTGTGACGCCACAACAACCCCCAATAATTTTTACCTGATCGTCTATTAACTCAGAACACTTATCAACAAATTCAATTTCATTTTCAGTTATTAATGCCTGCATAGTACTAGTGTCAAATTTATGAATCTCTGGATAGAACATAATTGGCCCATTCCAATTTGATTTTAAAACTTTCATTCCCTCTTTTGTATCAATAAACCAACTATGCATAATGCCATAAACATCTCCACCGATAGATTTGAGTGAATTAATTATTTCAGCGAAATTTATAATTTTATCTTCAGGAAGGAATTTTGGCTCATCAGGATATTTTAAAGGGTCATATATAATAGATCTCTCTTTTTCAGCTCTAAAATTTCTACCTACTACGGTTTCATCAAACTTACTTATGCAGCAACTTAATCCAACCCAGACAGGTAAACCTGTTTCCAAAGCTGCATTAAGCAAAATTTTAGCATGGTCAATATCTAAAAGCATTTCAAGAATAAGCACTTCGACTCCCTCTTCTTTTAATACCTTCGCTTGTTCTTTATAATTTTTTTCTTCTTTTGCAAATGATGGTACAAATTTTGCGTCAGGTCTAAATTCATTTTCAGCCAAAGCTAAATATGTTGACATGCTTCCAGCAATTTTAATTTTTTTTCCAGAATTTTTGACTGCTTGTCTTGCTAACTTAACTGTATCAATGTTAATTTTTATAGTCTGATCTCCTAAATTTGAAGGCTCAAGACAATGTCTTGCAGTTCCAAAAGTATTGGTTGTTATCATATCACATCCAGCGTTTATATGACTTTCGTGTACTTTGATTACTATTTCTGGTGAGAAAACATTTGCTAAACCAGAAAAAGCTGGTCCCATTTTTCCACCAAGTCTCTGAATTTCTGAACCTGTTCCACCATCTAAGAAGACTTTTTTTTTTGATTTCAATAATTCATTAATATCCATTATGCTAATTTCTTCTCTGACTTTGGAACATATACAACTTCAATTACACCACCAAGAATTATTAGAATACTTCCTATTGTTTCTCTCCAACCAAAAGGTTCATTTGTTAAAATACTAGCGCTAACAACACCAACAATTATTTCAGCTAAAAATAAAATAGATGATAAGCCGGCTCCTAATTTACTTGGAGCCCAAAAGATTATTACCCCTGTAGGAATAAAATAAAATATCGAAATAAGTAATAAAAAAGTGGACATCGACATGATGACCTCCACTGATGGAACTGGTCCTAAATAATCTACTAAGAATAACCCAATAGGTATACTGGCTAAACCTCCATAAAAAAAGAATGTGAATATAATTGGAAAGACGCCATCGGTTTTAATTATTTCCATTCTAATTAAACCAGCACCAAATAGTGCACCTCCAGCAAGGGCCAACCAATCTCCTGCATTTTGAGGTAACGGAATTATATTCTCTTGACTGAATACAATCCATAAACCTCCTAATGCTAAACCTAATGTGATTACCCTCTTCCAACCAAATTTCTTTTTTAAAAATATAATTTCAAATATTGTTGTCCAAACAGGTATCATGTAAAACATGATTAATGCTTTAACTACATCAGTAAGAAGAAAGCTAAGAGCATAACAAACAAATCCACTTCCAACAAAAAAACCAGTGAGAGGAAATTCCAATCCAATAGACTTTCCTTTTATAACTCTCCAAATTGCGACTGGTGATAATATTAATATTCCAACTGCCATTTGGGATATTGTTCCCCAGCCACCAGTCAAACCTCCATCTTCTAGTATTCTCTGAGGTAACCAATAAATTCCCCATGAACCAGCTGCAATAGCTAATGCAAAAGAAATTTTAAAATGATGAGGATGTCTGGTCATTATTATTGCATTAATTTTGGTTTAAATTTTGAAAAGTTAAAAATTTCTTCATAAGAATTGGCAAAGTTAATTACTTTATTATCTTCTTTAACATTTGCTATAATCTGCATTCCCATTGGCAGCCCTTTATTACTAAAACCTACTGGAATAGATATAGTTGGCAAACCAAGCAAACTTGATAATGTATAGACTTCCATATATCTATGATAAGTGTCAATTTTATTATTATTGATAAATTCAGGATTATTTAGGTTCTTTTCAAACGGAAATAATTGAGCCGAAGGTAATGCTAAAAAATCATGATGTTTAAATAGGTTTTGAATTTTATCCATATATTTATTTCTAATTTCTATTGCTTTTAAAACATCGTTTGTTTCAATGCTTTTCCCTTTTTTATATTCCCAATATGCTTGGGAAGGTAATTCATTTAAATTTTTTAAATTATATAACAAAAAGTTTTCATATAATGTTTTGGCTCTTAATGTTGTCCAAGAATACCATAATTCTCCTGAGTTAATTTCAGTTTTTAAATTTTCAATACTTAAATTATTTGACTGTAATTTTTTTAAAATATTTTCACATAAGTCTACAATTCCATCTTCATACTTATATTGTTCGTTTAGATCAATGCACCATCCAATTTTTAAATCTGAAAGTTTTTTATTATTTATATCTTTAAGATCGAAAGATAATTTATCCTTTACATTCTTCCCTTTTATATAGTTAAATAAAAATTCCATGTCATTGGGAGTCCTAGCAAAACATCCAGTTGTAGATATTAAAGGAAAATCTTTTAAATTTTTAATTTCAAATCTATCTTCTGCAATCGCACCAGGTGTTGGTCTTAATCCATAAATATTTGCAAATGCTGCTGGGTTTCTACAAGATCCCATCATATCTGTACCATCTGCAAATGGAATTAAATTTGCTGCAACAGCTGCTGCTGCACCACCAGAAGACCCTCCCGCTGACTTACTATAATCATAAACATTGGAGGTGGCTCCATAAACTCTGTTAGTAGTATGACAACCAACAGCAAATTCAGAGAGATTTGTTTTACCAATTAAAATTGCGTTTTTTTTATAATTATCTACTAATAAAGAGTTCTGTTTTGGGATATTTTTTAATAACTCTTTATATCCATAACAAGTTTCATCTATATGTGAAATAATAGCATTTAATTTTGGATTGAATTTTTTTATTCTATCTAAATAGAAATTTAGTACCTCTACTATTTTAATTTCTCTTTTTTTTATTTTTGAAATTATTTGATGGACAGAAAAATTCTCAAGCACTTAATTAAACCTATCTTGCTTGTCTAATACTCTCTAAAACTAAAGTCTTGACCTCATCTAATGATGCCTTTTTAGGGTTTTGTCCATAAGCTTGGTCTAACATTGATTTTTTTGCTATTCTCTCTTGGCAATCTTCTGGTACTCCTAATTCATTTAATCCTTTAGGGATTTTTAATCTATCTAGAATTATATTTAAGTTGTCCTGAAAACTTTCAATTGAATGGTTTTCAAATTGCATAGCCTCTGACATTCTTTTTACTTTTTCTTCTAATCCAGGTAAATTATATTTCATGACTGCAGGAAGTATAATTGCATTAGTCAATCCATGATGAGTATTATATTCAGCACCAACCATGTGCGAAATTGCATGAACTAAACCTAGGCCTTTTAAGAAAGCTATTCCACCCAAATAAGATCCAATAATCATTCCTCCTCTCGCTAAAAGATTATCAGGTTCTTCGACAGCTGCATAAAGTGATTTTGAAATTAAATTTAAACTTTCTAATGCAGAACCATCACAAAGTGGATGAAACATAGGAACACTATAACCTTCAATTGCATGTATCATTGCATCTATACCGGTCCAAGCAGTAAGATTTGCTGGTAATTTTAAAGTTAGCTCTGGATCTACTAAAGCTAAACATGGCCGGGCATCTGGATGCCATAAACAAAATTTCATTCCTTTTTCAAGATGAGTGACCATGGCAGTAACTTCTGTTTCAGCGCCAGTTCCTGCTGTAGTTGGAATAGTAATTATTTTTGGAAAAGGATTTTCCATAGTTAATTTTGGTGGCTCTTTTTCAAATTCAAAATCCCATAACGGTACACCGCTATCAACTGTAAGAGAAATTGCTTTTCCTCCATCCATTGCACTTCCACCACCTATTGCAATTATTGCATCATGATTGCCTTCACGAAATTTTTTACATCCAGAATCTATTTCATCATCTCTAGGATTTGGCGATATATTTGAATAAATATCTGATTTGATTTTTGAGTCATTAAGTAAATTTTGTAAATCACTTATAAATGGTAAATTTACACTACCACTATCAGTAACGATTAATGCATTATTTATTTTAAAATTTTTACAAAACTTTCCAATTTCTTTAAATCTTCCAGGTCCATAAGCTGTAAAAGTCGGGAATGTCCAATCCTGATTATTTAATAAAAATTCTTCGTTAAGCTTAAAATTTTGCATAATATTTTAAAAACTTATACTAATTTCAATATTATTAAATGAAAATTTCATCTGAAAAAACAGATCTAAAAAAAACATATTTAGCAATTGCTACAATGCTCTTAGCAATTTTATGTATAGATCTTTACATGGTTATTATTAAATTTTTAGGTAATGAATACTCAATAATTCAATTAACTTTATTTAGAAATGTAGCAGCAATTATACCTTTGTTATTATTGATCTTATTCACAAATGAATTTTCAACAATATTCAAAAACTTAGGAAATAAGTTTTTGATATTGAGTTGCTTGAGAGGAATATGTTTTCTTTCTATGAATGTATTCATTTTTATCTCAGTAGTAAATCTGGAATTTGCAACTGCAATGACGCTAACCTTTTCGTCACCTTTCTTCATAGTAATACTATCAATAATTTTATTGAGTGAAAAAATTGGTATTTACAGATGGTCAGCAGTTATAATTGGTTTTGTTGGTGTGGTTATGATAATGAAACCAACAAGTGAAATTTTTAGTTTGTACTCAATTTTTCCAATTCTAACCGCTATAGCATGGGCTTTCACTGTCATAATTTTAAAATTCATTCAAGGCAATCATTCAACTGCAAAAATACAGTTATACACATTAATATTTAATGTCATTGGTGGTTTACTTTTATTTTTTGTAACTACAGGACATGTTGAAATTAAAAATTTTAAAGATTTTATTTTGATGACAATGACTGGAGTTTTGGGTGGTACAGCAGCAATATTGTTTATTTATTCTTACCGTTTAATTTCAGCAAGTAAAATAGCTTCATTTGAGTATCTTGGTATACCGTCATCTTTTATTCTTGGTTGGATTTTCTTTAATGAAGCTCCATGGAGCCAACTATTTCCTGGAGTAATAGTAATTATTTTTGCTGGTATGATTATTATATGGAGAGATAATATTAAAAAGAAATCAATAGAAGGTAATAAGCAAATTTATTGATTTGATCTCATAGATTTCATTACTATTACTCTATCTATCTCACCTAACAGCTTTCCACTTTCATTGCAAACCACTGGATAAGTTTTATCATTATCAATTAGCCTATCTATTAAGTTTTCAATTTTAGAATTATCTAAAATATTATCTTTTCCATTCTCAAATAAATTTTTTGTTTCATTGCAGCACTCAGTTCTCATGACTTTGCCTGCACTTAATACTTTATATTTAGGAACATCTTCACAAAAATCTTTAACATATTGATCTTTTGGATTAGATACAATTTCTTCAGGTGTACCTACTTGAGAAACTTCTCCATCTTTCATAATTGCTATGTGGTCTCCCATTTTAATTGCCTCTAAAAAGTCGTGAGTTATAAATACCATAGTTTTTTGAAGCTTTTCTTGGATCTTTAAAAGCTCATCTTGCATCTCTCTTCTAATCAAAGGATCCAATGCTGAAAAAGGTTCATCAAAAATTAATATTTCAGGATCCACAGCTAGTGCTCTTGCAAGTCCTACCCTTTGCTGCATACCTCCAGATAATTCTCTTGGATAATTATTATGCCAACCATCTAAGCCAACCATTTTTAAAACTTCCATTGACTTTTCTGTTCTTATATCTTTTTTTGTTCCCCTTACTTCTAATCCATAACCAATATTTTCTAGGACTGTTCTATGAGGAAATAAACCAAAATGTTGGAAAACCATGCTCATTTTATTTCTTCTTAATTCTAATAATTCACTTGCACTCATTTTTGTAACTTCAACATCATCCATTTTCACTATGCCAGCTGTTGGTTCAATCAATCGCGAAATACATCTAACTAGTGTTGATTTTCCACTACCAGATAATCCCATTACTACAAATGTTTCACCTTTTTGAATTGAGAAACTGACATCTTTTACAGCAACAACGTGTCCTGTCTTTTCTTGAACTTCCTTAATACTTAAATTTTTATCAAGGTTTTTAATAATTCTTTTTTCGTCTGGTCCAAATAACTTCCATATATTTGTACAGGTGATTTTTTGTTCTACAGACATTTTTAATAAATAATATTACCCCAAAAATAGACAATATTTTACTTTAAATGTAAAATTATTTATTTTAATTTGCGAACATGGCTACTAGAACTGATTTAATAAATAAATCAAATCAATCGAAAAACATAATAACTTATGTAATTATTGGAGTTGTTTTTTTGGTAGCACTCTGGCTATCTACTCAAAGTGAAGGGCCTTCAAAATTTCCTAAAGAAGTCACTGATAAATTTACATTTACAGCTTGGGTGAACGATGGAGAAGATTATTTAAAAAAAAATTACAGATGGGTCACTAAAATTATAGCAAGCTATATAAAAGAAACTTACTATTTTTTAGAAGACTTTTTGCTAGAGTCTCCTTGGATTTTAATAGCAGCAATAATTGTAATACCTTGCATAATTGCGGGTGGTTTGCGATTGGGAATTTACTCTTCTTTTGTAGTTTATTTTTGGGGAGCTACAGGAATGTGGGAACCATCCTTACAAACAGTGGCATTGATGGGTCTGTCAGTTTTATTATGTGTATTTTTTGGATTTATACTGGGTGTCTTGTGTTCACAAAGTAATAGATTTGAAAATTTCATGAAGCCAGTATTAGATACTATGCAAGTAATGCCAGCATTTGTATATTTGTTCCCAGCATTATTTTTTTTTGGGATAGGAGGCGCGCCAGCAATATTGGCTACCATGATATATGCAATGCCTCCAATAATAAGATTGACAAACACTGGTATAAGACAAGTGCCAGCTCAAACTATTGAGTCTGCAACTTCCTTTGGTTCAAGTAAACTTCAATTGTTATTTAAAATTAAAATTCCATTATCTTTACCAAGTATAATGATGGGTATTAACCAAGTAATAATGATGGCATTGGCATTAGTGGTTCTTGCATGTTTTATAGGTGCCGAAGGTATTGGTGGCCAAGTTTGGCAAGCAATAAGAAGATTGGATGTTGGTTGGGCAATGGAAGGTGGGTTATGTATTTTATTTATGGCGATAATGTTTGATAGATTTAGTTTAGCGTTTAGTAAAGATGTAGAAAGACTTCCTTCAGATGTTCAAAGATTTTATTTACTTCCACAAAGTTGGGAAAAATATCAAATCGCAAAAATTTTAGAAATGCCGTTAAGTTTTGGAAATAAGATGTTAAAAATCATATGTCAAACAGTTACATCTGCTATAGCAATAGTATTTAGAGTTTTAGTTTCAATTTTTAATAAATCTACAGCTGAAAACATCGGTGAATTTATTAGCAAAAGATATTATGTTATTCCTTATTTTTTAGTTTTATTTCTAATTGCATTTATAGATCATTACTTTTTAGAAATAGGAACATTTCCAAAAGAATGGAAATTATCAATAAGACAACCAATTACAAATGCAGTAGAAAGCCTGACTGTAAATCCAGGATTTATTTCTTTTGCAAAAGGTTTAAGAGCTTTTGTTTATTTAAATTTGTTAAGACCTTTAGATGTTTTTCTAACTCAAATACCTTGGTGGTATACATTAGCAGTATTTTCGGCTTTAGGTTATGTAACTGTTGGAATAAGATTTGCAATAATTACTGCAGTACTTCTTCTATTCATTGGTGCATGTGGAATATGGACACAATCAATGATAACTTTATCCTCAGTACTTGTGTCTGTAGTGCTGTGTTTCGTTATAGGAGTTCCTCTTGGAATAATTGCATCTTACAATGAAAGATTTAGAAATATTCAGAACGTAGTGTTGGATGCAATGCAAACACTTCCTTATTTCTGTTATTTAATTCCTGTTCTAATGTTTTTTGGTGGTGGAACAGTGTCAGCTGTTCTTGCAACTGTAATATATTCAATTCCGCCAATAATTCGATTAACATCTCTAGGTTTAACACAGGTTTCTGGCACTTACTCTGAAGTATCGAGATCATTTGGTGGAACACTTATTCAAACATTAAATAAAGTTAAGTTCCCGTTAGCTATTCCAAGTTTAGTTATTGGATTTAATCAGACTGTAATTATGGCTTTTGCAATGCAAATAGTTACACCACTTATTGGTGGTAAGGGTTTAGGTTTAGAAGTATTTAATGGTCTTGCGAGATCAGATACTGGAAGAGGATTAGCAGCTGGTATCGGAATAGTATTACTGGCTATTATTATTGATAGAATTACACTTGCGTGGACTAAGAAACAAAGAGAAGCTTTAGGCATAATAAGCTAAGACAAATAGTACTATTTGCGTGGTTTACATACCATTACATTTTGATCTAAAATGTGTTTTTAATTAATTAAAAAGAGAGGAAATAAATGAAGTTATCAAAAAAGATATCAGCACTAATTCTTTCTGTAGCTCTGTTAATTGGAAGCTTTGGTCAAGCCAATGCAGCCAAAAGACTTCACGCAGCTATAGCAGATTGGACTGGTGGGATAATTACTTGCGAAGTTGCCGTAGCAATTCTTGAAAGAGAGATGGGATACAAAATTAAACAAACTGTATTTCCTTCAGGAACTGGTTTATGGGAAGCAATCGCTGCAGGTGAGTTAGACTTCGCTTGCGAAAGTTGGCCAAGTTACGCTGAAGCTGACACTGTTATGTTAAATGAAGACTTAATATACGAAGGTAAAGTCGTTGGGACATACAGTGGTGATGGAAGTGTAGATTTACTTGGAACAGCAGGAATAATCGGTATGTCAGACTACTGGATACCAAGATATGCTGCTGAAGAACTAGGTATTAAAACTTGGAAAGACTTAAATAAACACAAAGCAAAATTTGCAACAATTGAAAGTGGTAATAGAGGTAGACTTATTGGATGTCCGGTTGCAGGTTGGAACTGTCATGACCAAAAAAGACTTGATCTTTTAGGAATAGACTTCCAGGCTGATGAACTTGGAACAGAAGCTGCTGCTATCGCAGAAGCAAAAGCTGCTTACATGCGTAAAGAGCCATTCCTACTTTATCTATGGTCACCACATTGGTTCTTTGGTGAGTATGATATGGTTGGTGTACAACTTCCAGAACACAAAACTTGTGACAGCTTCACTGAAGCAAATAACTGGAAAGATTGTGGAACTGCTGCATGGCCAGCAACTGGTTGGGCTAAAGATTACACGATGAACTACGGAAACCCAGCTACTTTTGCTAGTGCAGAACATGCTGACGCTAAGAAGTTCTTTGAAAAAATGTCTTTACAAAATATTGACCAAGCTAAAATGTTAGTTGAAGTTGATATTAAGAAAAGAGATGTAAAAGAAGTTGTTAATGAGTGGTTAGACAATAATCCAGACAAATGGAAAAGTTGGCTTCCATAATAACTTTAAAATAAATTAAATAAAAAGGGCTTTGATATTTTAAAGCCCTTTTTTTATTTCTTAAGATAATTTAATCTACCTACAATTTCATCTCTATCCATGTAATAACCTTGTAGGTGTCTGTGTCCAGAATTTGGATCGAACTCAGTTCTTCCATGAAGCACTCTTCTATTATTGAATGTATATATATCTCCTGGTCTTAGCCTAAATTTTATTTGAAATTTATCATCGTGTAAAAGTTTTCCAAATTTATGATGAGATTTATAAACTTTATCCATTTGATCTGGATGACAATCTAAAGCGTCCATGGTTGCAGTGCTAAATCTAACATCATTATAATCACCATCTTTTGTTAGACTTATTGCAGTGCCATAAAAGCTTCTATGAGCTTCTTGTGTGTAATCTTTGTCTCTAAACTTTAAAGGTATT
>LUMR01000337.1_pt1 | contig 11826 bp, 10 predicted proteins | sample 730041 | NCBI WGS metagenome assembly LUMR01 (sample SAMN03860258, study PRJNA289734) | marine metagenome | biome: seawater column; feature: ocean; material: water; isolation source: Red Sea water column Station 12 - depth 10m | place: Saudi Arabia: Red Sea | collected 2011-10-15 | depth 10 m | reverse complement strand
TTCTGACCCAGCCTCTATGAAGACCCGAGCTGTTAAGACAAAAAGTGGGTATAGAATCTCTGGTTCTAAGATGTGGATTTCAAATTCACCAATTGCCGACGTATTTGTTGTTTGGGCTAAGTCTGAGCATCACGACGGTAAAATAAAAGGTTTTATTCTTGAAAAGGGCGCAAAAGGGCTAAGCGCTCCCAAGATAGAAGGAAAACTGTCTCTGAGAGCTTCCGTAACAGGCGAAATAGTAATGGATAATGTTGAGGTTTCTGATGACGCTTTGTTACCAAACGTTTCAGGTCTGAAGGGTCCTTTTGGTTGCCTCAATAGAGCACGGTATGGAATTGCCTGGGGTGTAATGGGCGCAGCGGAGTTTTGCTGGCATGCGGCCCTCCAGTATGGCCTTGATCGCAAACAATTTGACAAGCCAATTGCTCAGACACAACTGTTTCAGAAAAAATTGGCAGATATGCAAACAGAAATATCACTCGGACTTCAGGCGGCTCTAAGAGTGGGTCGACTAATGGATGAGGCGCAAGGCGCCCCGGAAATGATAAGTATCATAAAGCGCAATAACTGCGGGAAAGCGCTAGATATTGCGCGTATGTCGCGCGATATGCATGGCGGAAACGGTATTTCTCAAGATTTCCAGATCATGCGCCACATGAGTAACTTGGAAACAGTTAATACTTATGAGGGAACGCACGACGTACACGCTTTGATACTCGGTAGAGCGCAGACCGGATTGCAGGCCTTTTTCTGAGTTGCTTATTTAAATAGGGGTTAAAATAATTTTTATAAGAATGCTTTTAAAGCATATCTATTTTTCGCATAATATATATTATGTTAATTATTGATCTATAAAAGATTCAATTTACATCAACAATATATATTAAACTATTGTTTTCTAACCCTGAACAGCCTTTGCTACTTCTGCAACAAAATCTTCTTCTTTCTTCTCAATTCCTTCACCAACAGCCATTCTAATATAACCAACAATTTCAACACCAGCTTTTTGAGCCGCTGCCTCAACTGTTAAATCTGGATCAATCACAAAATCTTGACCTAGAAGTGTGACCTCAGAGAAGAATTTTTTCATTCTACCATCAATCATCTTTTCAATAACTTGTTCAGGTTTTCCGGACTCTCTGGCTTGCTCTGTTAATACTGACTTTTCTCTTTCAATGGTTGCTGGATCTAACTCGTCTTTGTTAAGAGCCTGAGGATTAGCTGCAGCAATGTGCATTGCGACTTGACGGCCAAAATCTTCATTACTACCACTCAAAGCTACCAAAACAGCTATCGCGCCCATCCCTTCAGTAGCAGCGTTGTGTACATATGAAACGACCTGATCTCCTGATATTTTTGAAATTCTTCGCAGTGAAAGATTTTCACCAATCGTAGCAATCTTATCAGTGAGGACTTCAGAAACTTTTTTACCTTGGAATTCAGCATTCGCAAGTTCTTCAACAGTATCTACATTTAAAGCGACACCAGCAAAGCCTTTTACCATTTCCTGAAATTCAGAATTTTTTGCTACAAAGTCTGTTTCAGAGTTCACTTCTATTGCTACACCGTTCGAGCCATCTACACATACAGCGACCAAGCCTTCCGCGGCGATCCTTCCTGACTTTTTTGCAGCCTTAGCTAAACCTTTGGTTCTCAACCAATCAACAGCAGCTTCAAAATCGCCTGAAGTTTCCGTAAGCGCCTTTTTGGCGTCCATCATACCTGCACCAGTCGACTCTCTTAATTCTTTTACCATTGTTGCTGTAATAGACATTCTCTTAACCTTTTAAATACGGCGCTACAAATAACGCATGGAATTGCATCCTAACCAGCCTCAAATTAGAGGACATTACTTAACTTTTTTTTCATCAGAAGAGTCACTCTCTTTAACCTTTTTTGCTTTAGCTGGAGAAGGTTCAGTGGTCTCTTCGTCTTTCTTTTTTGCCTTACTTGCTGTTGCTTTCTTAGCAGCAGGTTTCTTTGTCTTTGCTGTTGCCTTAGACTTTTTGGTAGTAACTTCAACTTTATCAGAAACTTCCTTGTTCTCAGCGCTGTTCTCTGAAGCTTCCTCTTCAGTTACGCTCGGAACTTGTTCTTCAACCTTATCCGTTTCGTTCAAAACTTCTTCAGCTGGCGCTTCGTCCATCTCTCCAAGATCAACACCTGCAGCACCCAGTTGAGCAGACATGCCATCGAGTGCTGCTCTGCTGACTAAATCACAATATAAACCTATGGCTCGTGATGCATCGTCATTTCCAGGTATCATGTAATCAACTCCTGAAGGCGAACAATTAGTATCAACCACAGCCACAACAGGTATTCCAAGCTTATTAGCTTCCGCCACTGCAAGAGCTTCTTTTTTAACGTCAACAACAAATACCAAATCTGGAACACCGCCCATTTCTGCGATACCGTCGAAAGAGGCCTTGAGCTTGGCATGTTCACGCTCCACCCCTAGCCTCTCTTTTTTTGTTAAACCTTCAATCGAACCAGATGCAACCTGCTCATCTATTGATTTCAATCTTTGAATGGATTGAGAAACTGTTTTCCAATTTGTTAGTGTTCCTCCTAACCATCGATGGTTCATATAATATTGTGCACACTTCTCTGCTGCCTCAGCTATTGGTGAAGATGCTTGCCTTTTCGTACCTACAAATAAAATACTGCCACCTTTTGCCACTGTTTCACGTACAACGTTCAAAGCTTGATCAAGCATCGGGACGGTTTGAGTTAAATCAATAATATGAATACCGTTACGAGAGCCATAAATATATGGTTCCATCAAAGGGTCCCATCTTTGCGTCTGATGACCAAAATGAACACCTGCTTCTAATAATTGGCGTAATGAAAACTCTGGTAGAGCCATTTTAAATTTCCTTTCCGGTTTATTGCCTTGATGGGAGCTTGAAAGTTAAACTTCAACCGGCGGATCACATAAGAATTTCTCTCTTAAGAACCCTCAACCCATCTGCGATTTTTAATGCGGCTGATCTACGCCAAAGTTTTTGAATATGCAAGTTCAAAAAATTTTATTTTAAATTACTCTTTCAATAAACCAGTAAGCTCCTACCAAACCAATTATTATTGATATAGGGTTGGCAATAGAATTCTGATAATAATCTTTTTTATTAAACCAATAGCCCAAGGTCATAAAAGCAAGTAACACCACAGTCAGTTGACCAATCTCAACACCAAGATTGAAACCTAATAGAGCCGCAATAAAGAAACCATCAGGCAAACCAAACTCTCCTAAAACAGAAGCGAACCCTAAACCGTGTAGTAAGCCAAAAATAAAAATTACAATTGGCCTCCACTTACTAAGCCTATCGAAAAATATATTTTCAACTGCGATAAAAACTATTGATAAAGCAATAAGCGGTTCTACGATTTCTGGAACTATTTTGATATATCCGATTGAACCTAGCGCTAATGTAAATGTATGCGCCACCGTGAAGGCAGAGATTTGCCAAACCAATGGCCTAAGCTTAGTTGAGAAGAAAAATAAACCTAGGACAAAAACAATATGGTCCCAGCCCTTTGGAATGATATGCTCAAATCCCACGGGTATATAATCTAAAAAAGCATTAAGTTTGGTATATTGAACGTTATCACTAAAATAAATCAGATCTGACTTATCCCCATTTTGCAAAAATTGTGTGATACCGTTTTGAACACCCATTTGCCGCACAACTACAGGGCCAAAGCGCTAAGTCAGACCATCTATTGGAAAAATAATTTTTTATTTCTTCCGGATTTAAGCTTCTTAACTCGTCATATTTGAAAGAATTTTGTGAAAAATTTGTATTATCTGTTTCGGAGAGGTTTACATCTGCTAAAATAGCTTCAACCGACAATCTTAACTTTAACTGAACCACATTTGAGCTTATTGATAAATCCAAGATAGAAGGTGATATTTCATGCGCTTTGACTGCGGCAACTTTTAAACTGAATAATATGGCAAAGATAAAAAATACGTTACCTGTTTTTGTTAAAAAAAACTTCGTCATTGTAATTACAGCATTAAGCCTTTTAATAGCAAACAGTTCACCGCTGATTTCTCATGAAATGTGGCTAGACACAACCACTTACCAGCAAAAAATTGATGCTGAGGTTAAACTCAGTTTGGTAAATGGTCAAATGTTTGATGGGTTTGAGCTATCGTATTTCAAAAGTAGGTTTTCCGAATTTTATTACATAAATAATAACAAGAAAGTAGATATTGAGTCGAGAATGGGGGATACTCCAGCAGCTACTTTATCATTTTCTAACAATGGTTTGGTAACCGGAATTTATGTTAGTGAAAAGTCTACTATAAATTATGAAACACTAGATAAATTTTCTGAATTTGCAGTCGAGAAAGGTGAAGAATGGGCTATTAAAAAACACTCTGACCTCAAATTTCCTAAGATGAACTTTAAGGAAGATTATTACAGGTTTTCAAAAATTTTGATTGGAGTTGGCAACTCACAGGGTAACGATATACAGGCCGGCCTAAAACATGAGATAGTTGCACTCACCAATCCGTACAACAGAGATTCTAAGGATGAATTTTACGTTAAACTGATATTCAACGATAAACCTCAAAAAAATAGACAAATAACTATTTTTGAGAGAGATTTCGAAAAAAATGTCACCACCCAAGTCACCTTTACAGATGATGATGGTATTGCAAAATTTAAAGTTACTGAGGGGAATGAGTATCTGATCGACAATGTAATCATTGAGGTCAACGAAGATCCTAAGAACGATGCTGTTTGGAGCAGTTATTGGGCAGCCCTTACCTTTCGAGCCTTAGATGCAACTCAATAAAGTAAAAGTTATATGCATTGGCAGTGCCCTTGTTGATACGATCGCCTCAAGCCCGAGGCAAATTGACTGGGGCGACGACGTTCCCGGTTACATAACTTCCAACGTTGGAGGCGTAGCATTTAATATCTGTCAGCAATTAGCATTGAGCCAATTAAAAGAAGTAGAATTGCTTACAGCACTGGGTAAGGATGCAAAGGGTAGAAAAATTATTAAATTATGTGATGAGTTAGGTATAATTACAAAAAATGTTTATAAAAGTAATATAGTTAAAACAGATAGTTATGTGGCAATTGAAGACGTTCATGGATTAAAAGCAGCAATTGCAGACATCAAAAATGTAGAATTACATAGTGAAAATTTATTAAAACCTTTAGTAGATGGAAAAGTTATCAAAAATATTACTAATTTTAAGAATTTGATAATTTTGGATGGTAATTTGAGCCAAGATAGCTTGCTAAAAACTGCAAATAACAAAAATTACTTGGATTACGACATAAGAATTGTCCCAGCCTCACCTTCTAAAGCAACTCGCTTGAAACCTTTTTTAAAACTCCCAAACGTAACAATTTATTGCAACAAAAAAGAAGCAGAGAAGCTATTAGATTTGAAGTTTGAAAACACATTAGAAGCTGCTACTCATTTGCTTAGAAGTGGATTAGGGAGAGCCATTGTAACTGACGCTCACAACAATCTTTCAGAAGCGTCTTTAAGCGATAAGCCAATTACATTCCAACCACCTAATGTTAAAAAAATATATCGTGTAACTGGCGCTGGTGATTATTTTCTAGCTTGTCATATAATAAATGATCTTAAATTTGCAGATAAGAAAAAAGCTCTTAAATTAGCTGCAAATAGTGCCGCGAGTTATGTACGAGGTGAACATTAATGGTTAAATTAGAATACTCGCCCAAAGTTGAAAAAGCCATCCAAAACGACGACCCAATAGTTGCATTAGAGAGTACGATCATTACTCACGGCATGCCCTGGCCCGATAATTTTAAAACCGCGCAAGAAGTTGAAAAAGTAATAACAGAAACAGGAGCGACGCCAGCTACTATCGCAGTTATAAACGGCGTGATTAAAGTTGGTTTGGAAGAAGAAATTTTATCCAATCTTTCGAAAACAAAAAATGTAAGAAAATTATCAAGGGCGGATTTGGCTCATTGCCTACTCAATAAAGATACAGGCGCAACGACCGTTGCTGCAACAATGATAATTGCAAAACTAGCTGGAATTAGAGTTTTTGCTACCGGTGGTATTGGAGGAGTTCATAAACTTGCTGAAAAAACATTTGATATTTCAGCTGATTTACAAGAGCTATCCAAAACTGCTGTTTCGGTTGTGTGCGCCGGTCCTAAAGCCATACTGGACATTCCTAAAACACTTGAAGTTTTAGAAACACTTGGTGTTCCAGTGATAACATTTGGGCAATCAAAATTACCAGCCTTTTGGTCTTGCGATAGTCCATTCTATTCACCCCTATCTTTAAATGATCCAGCTTTGATTGCAAAATCACATAAAATTAGAGAACAACTATCTCTTGCTGGCGGCCAGCTAATAGCAAACCCAATACCTAAAGAAAATGAAATTCCATTTCGAGAAATAGAGCCAATAGTAAACGCCGCGGCAAAGGAAGCAATTCAGAACAAAATAATCGCAAAAGAAGTGACACCCTTTTTGCTTGCAAAAATCAATGAACTTACGCAGGGAAGATCTCTTAAGTCCAACATAGAACTTATAAAAAATAATGCAAAACTTGCATCAAAAATCGCATTATGTTTTTAAAGCTTCAAAAGATGTTTATCACTTTGATTTACAATGTAAATTATCTAAACTAGAACAACACAAGATAAAATAGGCAAAGACAAGATTATGCTCGCACGTTTAAGGACTAGCTTTTTGACAGGGGTCGTCGTAATCGCGCCAGTTGCACTAACGATTTGGCTTATTTGGAGCGTAATTGGTTGGATCGACGGGTTTGTTTTGCCTTTTGTACCCGATGCATACCGACCAGAAAAAATTCTGGGCACCCTTTTTGGTTATGACTTACAACTTAACATTAGAGGTGTTGGAGTTGTTGTATTTCTAATTTTTGCAACATTTGTCGGCTGGATGGCCAAAGGCCTCATAGGTCGATCATTTATTAGATATGCCGAAAATTTAGTAAGTCGCATGCCGGTAGTTCGATCCTTTTACTCTGGTGTTAAGCAAATAGCAGAAACAGTGCTTGCCCAACAAGAAAGGTCTTTTGAAAAAGCATGCATGATCGAATATCCACGAAAAGGTATTTGGGCAATTGGCTTCGTGTCTACAACTGCAAAAGGAGAAATAGCAGAACGAAAAAGCTCAAAGGGCCCTATGGTATCAGTTTTTGTACCAACAACTCCTAACCCCACATCAGGGTTTTTATTGTTTTTCCCAAAATCCGATATTATCGAGTTAGACATGTCCATTGAAGACGCAGCCAAGTTGGTAATTTCAGCTGGTTTGGTTTATCCTCCTGACAAAAAATCACAGACCAAGAATATAAAGACAGCAGAATAGGATTTAATAGCTACTGTTTGTAATTGATTCGTTGGACGTAGTTCAAAAAAACTTTAAATTAAAAAAAAGCGCCTGCAAAAGCAGGCGCTAAGTCATTGAGGCAGGTTTCATACAGGCAAGAAACCTATCGAGCAGTAATTTACTTATACATCTTAAAACTCCCAACTCCAAGCAAAAAGTTTGTAAATCAGTAATTTAGATCTTAATAAATTAGGTAGGTAATTAATTTTATTTATGCATCGGCTTTTTATAATGACTTTTAAACTAAAGAACTTCCTCAGTTTATTTATTTTAGTATATTTTTTATTTGGTGTTAAAGTAGCCTTTTCCCAACCAAAACACGCAATTTCTATGTATGACACCCCTCAGTTACCACATGATTTTGTGTCCCTTCCTTATGCCAGCCAGAACGCACAAAAAGGGGGTGTTTTGAGAATTGGTGCAGTAGGAAGTTTTGACTCTGTGAACCCTCATATCATTAAAGGACGTTCTCCTTGGCAGCTTCGTTTTTGGAATTATGAAACACTTATGGGTAGAAGTTGGGATGAACCTTTTACTTTATATGGCCTTTTAGCAGAATCAATTGAAACTGGACCGAATCGAGAATGGGTCGAGTTTACAATTCGGCAAGAAGCTAAATTTAGCGATAACTCTCCTGTTACAGTAGAGGACATTATTTGGTCATACAAAACCCTAGGAACGATCGGTCACTGGCGATACCGAGGTCTTTGGAAAAAAATTGAAAGCATAGAAAAAACTGGTCTGCGAAAAGTTAAAATATCTTTCAAGGAAGATAATCCAGAGTTGGCACTTTTAGCTGGTATGAGGCCAATTCTCAAAAAAGCACAATGGGATAACATAGATTTTGAAAAATCGAGTATAGAAACAATTCCTATTTCAACGGCAGCTTATGTAATTTCAAATATAGAACCTGGGAAGTCTATTACCATGGCTCGGAATCCCGATTATTGGGGAACTAACCTTCCTTTTAGAAAGGGCACTTTAAATTTTGATGAAATATCAATTGAATATTTTGGTGACGCAACAGTACTTTTTGAAGCATTTAAAGCTGGTGAAATAGATATTTTTAGAGAGGGCAACGCGGAAAAATGGGAGACGCAATTTAATTTTCCGGCAGTAACAAACAAACAAGTTATAAAATCTGAAATACCACACGGAAGACCCACCGGTATGAGAGGTTTAGTGATGAATAGCCGAAGACCCCTTTTTTCTGACTGGAGAGTAAGGCAAGCTTTAATTGAGGCGTTTAACTTTGAGTATATTAATGAAGCTCAGAATGCTGGGAGACAAGAGCGCATTTCTTCGTATTTCTCCAATTCAATTCTTGGGATGAAAGAGGGCGCTGCTGACGGCGATGTTTTGAGGTTACTAGAAAACTCAGATCAAATTCTTCTGCCCGGAACTTTGGAAGGTTATAAACTACCAAAAGGTGATGGTTCACAAAGAAACAGAGCTAATATGAAAAAGGCTTTAAAAAATTTAAGTATCGCTGGATTTAATGTTACTGATGGAAAGCTCTTAGATAGTCAGGGACGCCAATTTAGCTTTTCAATTTTGCTTCGACAGGGTGCACAAGAATACCAATCGATTGTCGAAATGTATTCAACTTCGCTTCGTCGATTGGGTATTGATGTCAAAATCGAGTTAGCTGATAGCTCTCAGTATTGGGAAAGAATTAAAAAACTTGAATTTGATATGGCCCCCTACTCGCGGGATTTATCCCTTAGTCCTGGAAACGAACAGTATCTCTATTGGTCGTCTGAATATGCAGATGTAGAGGGAACAAGAAATTTGATGGGAATAAAGTCTCCCAAAATGGATGATCTTTTGAATAAAATAATGAAATCAAGCTCATTAAGAGAGCTACAGTCTATAACTAGAGCCATGGATCGTCTTTTGATGGCAGGTCGCTATGTTATCCCAATTTATCATAACGGGCCGAGCCGTATAGCGCACAAATCAAATCTAAAATATCCAGACAAAACCCCTCTTTATGGTGATAGAATAGGTTTTTTTCCTGATGTATGGTGGAAAGAAAATTAGAGCATTTATTCGTTTATGTATTTAAGCCTTATTAACATGGGTCACCGATGATAAAACTAGACATATACTCTGATCCTATATGCCCTTGGTGTTATATTGGGAAAAGTTATTTAGATAGAGCATTAGAAAAAACAGTAGACCATCCATTTAATATACAGTGGCATCCCTTTCAATTGAACCCAGACATGCCAATAGAAGGAATGGATAGAAAAACATATTTAGAAAATAAGTTTGGAAACAAGGATTTAGCTATTAAAGCTTACCTTCCAGTCGTAGAACATGCAAAACTTGCTGGACTTGATTTGCAACTAGATAAAATTGCTAAAACTCCAAATACGCTTGCTGCGCACAGGCTTATATTTTGGGCTTGGCAGGAAGGTTTACAAAGCGCTTTAATCTCTTCATTGTTTAGAGCGTATTTTATTAAAGGAGAAGATATTGGTAAAAAGCGTGTCTTGATTAATCTTTCAAAGGATTCTGGACTTGATGAAGCACTTATAACAAGGCTGTTAGAAGGGAAAAATGATAGTGAGCACATCGTTAAACTTGATCAATCTGCTAGAAGAATGGGAATTAACTCAGTACCAACTTTTATTGTAAACGGACAACACGTTGTTACCGGAGCACAAAATGTAGAATTTTGGACTAATCTAATCCTCGAAATAAACAATAATCTTCGGAATTAATAAAAATCTCAGCTTTATAAAGAAAAGGGGCCTAAGCCCCTTTAGTTTCGCCATTCAAGCTCATAATTATGCTGCTCGAGATAAATATTTTTTGCCTGTGGCCTGAGCGGCGTTAGGAGAGAGCGCACCCTCTCCATGTACCGAATTAGCTACAACCCGAAGTTGCACCACATGTATTACACTTCATACAAGTTCCATTTCTAACAAGTGTATAGTTTCCGCAATCTCCGCACGGATCACCTTCGTATCCCTGCATCTTTGCTTTCGTACGAGCATCAACAGCGCTTACCTCAGGCTCCGATACCGACGCATTAGCATCGACTAGAACATCAGCCTCCAGGTTACTGTTATCTAATGCTAAATTAGTTTGTCCTCCTTGCAGTACGACAAGCTCCTGAGGCAACCTCTTTCTTAAATAGCCTGTAGAACTTATCTGTTTTAAAACTTCGAGTGATTTAGAGGTTCCAGTTTCCGATAGTTCTTTTAAATTACTAACACCCTCTTCTTGACCTCTTCCCAAATCATCAAAACTTGCTCCTTCAGGCTTTACGTGCGCAAGATCAGTTCGATCTAAATAGCTAACCGCTAATTCACGAAATATATAATCTAAGATAGAAGTTGCATTCTTTATACTATCGTTACCCTGTACCATGCCCGCTGGCTCGAATTTAGTAAAAGTAAATGCATCAACAAATTCTTCCAATGGTACTCCATATTGCAGTCCAACGGAGACAGCGATAGCGAAATTATTCATCATGGCCCTAAAACCAGCACCCTCTTTATGCATATCAATGAAAATTTCACCCAAAGAACCATCAGAGTATTCGCCGGTTCTTAGATACACCTTATGGCCCCCTACCACTGCCTTTTGGGTATAACCTTTCCGCCTCTCCGGCATACGCTCACGCGATTTGGCTACTTCTTTGACTACTATTTTTTCTACTATTTTCTCAGCAATCACAGCGGCCTTTTCTTGAGTAGAGCCAGTTTCTAATACTTCCGCCGCCTCATCGTCATCTTCAACCAAGGCTGCAGCAAGTGGTTGCGAAAGTTTAGAGCCATCTCTATACAAAGCATTTGCTTTCGTCCCAAGCGACCAACTTAACTCGTAAGCTTTCTGACAATCTTCAATCGTTGCATCGTTTGGCATGTTTATTGTCTTGGATATTGCACCAGAAATAAACGATTGAGCAGCCGCCATCATGTAAATATGACTATTTACTGACAAATACCGCTTACCCTTTTTACCGCATGGATTAGCACAATCAAAAATCTTCAGGTGTTCTTCCTTTAAATGGGGAGCACCCTCTAGCGTCATCGTTCCACAGACATGGTCATTAGCAGCGTCAATATCAGTTTTGCTAAACCCTAGATGTCTGAGCAGATCAAAAGTTGGATCATTAAGCTTATCCGCGGGTATACCGAGTACATCGGTGCAAAACTCAGCCCCTAACGTCCACTGATTAAATACGAAACGGATGTCAAAAGCCGATACCAATGCGCCTTCAATCTTATCAAGCTCTGCTTTTCCAAATCCATGACCAGCCAAACTTGTATGATTTATCACTGGGGCATTTCCGATGGTCCCATGACCTACTGCATACGATATAATTTCTTCGATTTGAGCTGATCCATAGCCGATCTTCTCCAATGCTGCTGGAACTGATCTATTAATGATTTTAAAATAACCGCCCCCTGCTAGCTTTTTGAATTTTACTAAAGC
>LUMR01000208.1_pt1 | contig 11853 bp, 9 predicted proteins | sample 730041 | NCBI WGS metagenome assembly LUMR01 (sample SAMN03860258, study PRJNA289734) | marine metagenome | biome: seawater column; feature: ocean; material: water; isolation source: Red Sea water column Station 12 - depth 10m | place: Saudi Arabia: Red Sea | collected 2011-10-15 | depth 10 m | reverse complement strand
ATATATTTCTTTGACCCAATTATTTTCTTTTATTAAGTCATTGATTTGATCCAATGGTAATAAAAAAATTGAATATCCTATATAATTTTGCAGTTTATCCTCTACAAATTTTAATTCGATTTTCTCCAAACCTGAAATATCAAACTTTGTAAATTGATATTGGAAGTTTTCTGAAAAATTCTGAATTATATTTTTAGAAGTCTCAATTAAATTATTTTTGTAAAAATATAGTAAAAAAGAAAAAATAATTAAAAATAAGAAAATACAAAAATAAGTAAATGATCTGAAACTTAAAACATATCTTCTTCTATTAATATTATTCATACTAATAATTTAAATTTTTGATCAAAATAAAAATGATTTCTGAAAAAGATAAACCTTTATAATTGGCTTGTTCTGGTAAAAGAGATATTGGAGTAAGTCCAGGTTGAGTATTTATTTCTAAGAAGAAAATTTTATTTTTTTTTGTATCAAAAATAAAATCAGTTCTTGCAAGTGAATTACAACCTAAGAGCTTATGAGCTTTAGTAGCAAATTTAAGACATTTAGCATAATTTATTTTATTTAACTTAGCTGGCAAAATATGTTTAGCGTAACCTTTTGAATATTTTGCTTTATAATCAAAAAAATTATTTTTCGATTTTATCTCTGTAACAGCAAGTGCATGAATTTTTTTATCCAATTTAATAGTTGAAACTGTGAGCTCTCTTCCAGATATATACTAATTTATTCTTAATAATTTCTTTCTTAGATGCAGATTTATTAAAACATAGATTAGAGGATTTTATATTTGAATGAGAAAAGGGAATCTTATTTTTTTTTAAAATTTTTTGAGTTTGTCCATCTTCACCAAAAGGTCCATGTAAAGCATTAATACAAACAAAATTTTTATAATTAATTATTTTTTTATGAAAGTTTTTTGGATTAACTCTTAATATCTTAAACTTCAATTTATTTTGATTAAGAATTTTTTGAATTTCTCTAGAGGTTACTAAAGATACATCATGCTCTTCATTATTACCACCTTCTAAAATTAAAATTTTTTTATTACTCACCTATTATTTTTACCTCCCATTCCAATTTTACATTGAATTTGGCATATACTTTTTCAACAATACTTTTACCTAGGTTTTCTATATCTGTTGCTGAAGCACTTCCCCTATTTATTAAAAAATTTGCATGTTTATCACTCACATATGCATCTCCATAATTGGTACCTTTACATCCTGCTTCCTCAATTAGTTTTGCCGCATGAAGATTTTCAGGATTTTTAAAAGTACTACCAGAAGTTTTATTTTTTATTGGCTGAGATTCTAAACGTTTATTCTTTATTTTATTAATCTTATCTTTTATTAAATTTTGATCTCCATAATTAAAATTAAATATAGCTTTTGTAACTATATCTGTATTATTTATTTTTGAAGATCTATATTTTAGATTTAGTTTATCTTTTGTAATTATTTTTCTTTGACCAAAATTATCACAAACTTCTATACTATTTATAACATCTACAGTTTCCGAACCATAACAACCAGCATTCATTTTAACTGCTCCACCTATTGATCCTGGAATACCACTATAAAATTCAAAACCCTCTATATTTTGTCTCAATGCATAATTTGATAAATTAATATCTAAAATACTAGCGCCAACTTCAAGTTTGTTATCATTAATATTAATAGTATTAAAACCTTTGCCTAATTTTATAAGAGTTCCATTATAACCATTATCTCTAATTAAAAGATTTGAACCTGAGCCTATTATATAAAAATTTTCATTATTTATTTCATTTAATATAATTTCTAACTCTAAATTATCTTCAACTATTGCAAATATTTTTGCATTACCTCCTGTTCTAAACCAAGTATGTTTACCAGCATTATAATCTGAGTAAATTTTACTTTTAAGTTTATCAGCTAATTCTATAATTTTTTTTGACATTAGTTATTCAAATATTTTTTTGCAATACTTGATATTGAACCCGCGCCCATAAAAACAATTGTATTTTGATGCAATGTATAAGGTTTCATTAATTTATTTAAATCACCTATATTTTTTAAATATATAGTATTTTTATTTTTTTTTAATATTTTAGAATATATGTCTTTTGAAGTTGCACCCTTGATAATCTTTTCTCCAGCTGAATAAGTTTCTAATAAAAATAAATAATCAACTTTAGATAAAACTTTTATAAATTCTCTAATTAGTATTTTAGTTCTAGTGTATCTGTGTGGCTGAAAAACAACTATTACTTTATTTTTTAGACTTTTAGCTGCACTTAATGTAGCTGCAATTTCTGTTGGATGATGTGCATAATCATCATACACAAAGGACTTATTTTTTTTTCCAATAAATGAGAACCTTCTTTTTACACCTACATAATTAATCAAAGCATTATTAATATCTTTATTTTTAATTCCATTTAGTTTGGCTGCAATAATACTTGCAGTTGCATTTAAAATATTATGATTGCCAATTGCATTGATAGTAAATTTATAATTAGAAGAATGAATAATTTTATTGTTAATTTTTAATTTAAAAGAAGTTTTTAGTTTGTTTTGTATAATATCAAAGATTAATACATCTGCTTTTTTATTTTTTATTGAATAAGTTAAAATATTTCTAGTTTTTATTTTGTTAATTAGTAATTTAAGATTCTTATCATCATAACACATTATTGTGGTTCCATAAAATGGAAGCAGATTTATAAATTTTTCAAATGCATTAATTAAATTTTTTTTTGATTTATAAAAATCCATGTGTTCAATATCTAAATTAGTAATAATTGATATTTGATGTGGAAGCTTTAAAAAGGTACCATCACTCTCGTCTGCTTCAACAATCATCCATTCACCTTTTCCATAACGATTATTATTAGAAAAAGAATTTATAATACCGCCATTTACAATAGTAGGATCTAAACCTGCTTCATTGAAAATATTTCCTACCAAACTAGTAGTAGTAGTTTTTCCGTGAGATCCAGCTATGGCAATAGATTTTTTATTTTTCATTAATTCAGAAAGCATATCAGCTCGAGAAAGAACTGGTATTTTTTTAATATATGCCTCTCTTATTTCAGGATTATTTTTTTTAATAGCTGATGAATAAACAATAGCATGAGCATTTTTAATATTTTTTTTATTATGTCCTAAAAAAAATTTTATACCTTTTTTCTTTAATCTTTTGGTATTGTCATTTACTGATATATCACTACCCTGGATCGAATATCCTTTATCTAGCATCAATTCTGCAATACCAGACATTCCTATTCCTGAAATACCTATAAAATGAATTTTACTGTTAATTTGCATTTAGTATTAATTTATAAATTAAAGTATTAGAGTTTTTAACTTTAATCATATCAAATTTTTTATTCATTGATTCTAATTTACTTTCATTACTATATGTTTCATAAATATGTCTTTTTGCTTTGTCTAAATCATCATTATTTTGATCAAAAATTATGGCTAAGTCATGTTTAGCTAATATTTCAGCATTAAAAAATTGATGATTATCTTTTGAAGAAGGTAAAGGAATTAATATCGAGGGAAGTTTAAAGTTAATTAAATCAACAATTGTTCCTGCTCCAGCTCTGCATATTGCTAAATTAGAATTAGCTAGTATTTCATCTACATTTATAAAAAAATCTTTCAAAATTATTGGTGATTTAATATTTTGTAATTCTGCTTCATATTTTTTTATCAAATGTTTAGAACACTGAAATATAAATTTAGCTTTTATAATTTTTTCGTCATCTATAATTTTAATTAGATTTGTTGCAAAATTTGATACAAATTCTGATCCTTGACTGCCACCAGAAATAAAAATTGTAAAGTTACTCTTAGAATTTTTATTGCTTATGTTATTATTTTTTTGAAAATTATTTTCTGGAGAACCAACTACAAATATTTTATCTTTAAACTTTGAATTGATTTTAGATTTAATATCAAAATTTAAAAATAATTTATTTGAAAAATTCAAAAAAAATTTATTCGTTCTTCCTATTATTGAATTTTGTTCATGTATATAAAGTTTAACTTTATAAATTGGTTTAAATAACATACATGTTAACATTGGAGAAAACGAAGCATAACTTCCAAAAGAAATAGAATGGGATGGTTTTAATAAAAATATAATAATGAATGATTGAATTAATCCTAATAAAATTTGAAATATGCCAAAGATTTTAAATATTAGGTTTCCATTCAAATTTGACGAGCTAATTATATAAATTTTTCCATTATAATTATCAAAGTATTTATAGCCTCTTTTGTCAGTTATAATTGTGCAATTTATATTTTTATTAGATAAATAATTAGCAAAATTTTTTGCTGGTATAACATGTCCACCTGTTCCTCCTGTAATTAGTAAAAAATTTTCTTTCATAATTCTTCATTTTTTTTGTTTGTAAGAGATAATAAAAAACCAAATAAAATTGCTATTGATATCATGGAAGAACCTCCATAACTTACAAATGGCAGTGTCATACCCTTTGTTGGTATAAGGCCCAGCGAGCTAAAGATATTAATTAAGCATTGTAATCCAAATGAGCAAATTAAACCACTAATTGCTATAATTTTATATGGATCTTCAAGTTGTAGAACTTTTAATAAGCTTCTTATTATAATAGATAGAATTATAAAAATAATTATTAAACAAAAAATAAATCCTAATTCTTCTCCAGCAACAGCAAAAATAAAATCAGTGTTAGCATCAGGAATTTTTTCTTTTAAAATACCTTGCCCTGGACCCTTTCCAAGTAGCCCACCATTTTTGAAAGCTTGAATACTTAAATCTATTTGGTATGTATCAGTCCCACCTAATCCGCCAAGAAATGAATTAATTCTTGATTGAACATGATCAAAAATAAAATAAGAAAAAATTGAAATTCCTAATATAAATAAAAATGCAACTATAACTAAAAAAATTGATAAACCAGCAACGAATAACTGGCAAAAAAAAGTTGCTGACAGTAAAACTGTCATTCCCAAATCAGGCTGCATAAGTATTAAAGATAAAAGCAAGAAGAAAAAAACAAACAGTAAAGGTAAATAAAATTTTTTATCTTCTATAGATTTACTTATACACCATGCAGTCAATATGACAAAAATAGGCTTAATTATCTCTGAAGGTTGTAGTGTAAAGTTAAATATTTGGAACCATCTCTTAGCACCTTTAACTTCGTAATCTAAAAAAAGTATTAGCAGTATTATTATTAATAAAATAATAAATAAAAATAATGAAATTCTTCTTATATTTTTACTATCTAAGTCTGATAACGCAATAAGTAAGAAAACTGAAAAAAGAAAAAAAATAGAGTGTCTATTTATGGATAAATTTTCATCTATGGAAAATGAAAGTATTAATCCCGTAAAACCCAATGATAATATTAATATAATATTAATTCTATCAATTGAACTCCACCAATTCTTTAAATATTCCATGGTTAATTTATATAATTTTTAATTAATTTATTAAAATGTATGCCTCTTTCTTCAAAATTTTTGTATTGATCATAAGAGGCACATGCAGGAGCGAATAGTATAGTTGATTGATTTGAATTTTTTTTAATATCCTTGAAGGTTTCTTTGATAACTGATTTTAAATTTGCCAATTTTTTTACAACCAATTCTTTTTTTAATTTTTTTTCAATGAAATTTCCTGATTTTCCATAAGTATATACACAGCTAATTTTATTTTTATATTTTAGAAGAATTTCAAAATTTTTTTCTTTAGCTATGCCTCCTAAGATTAGGTAAATATTATTATAATTTACAACTGAATTTATTGTTGAATTTAAATTAGTAGATTTACTATTATTTACTATTTTTAATTTATTATTTGTAAAAATTGTAGATGATCTAAATGGCAGACCCTTAAATGTTTTAATAACCTTAAGAAAATTAGATTCTGGAATTTTTAATATTTTGCTACATATGTATGCTATTAAAATATTTTGAATATTAAAATTACCTTCTAAATCTTTTGAGATTTTTTTTATAAATAATTTTTTGTTTTTTTTGAAGTAATTATCTAGAATATAATCATTGTTAGCGAAACAATCAGCTGATTTATCAACTAAAGAAAAACTAATTTTATTTTTAATTTTTTTTTGATTAAATATCTTTCTTGAATAAATATCATCAATTGATAACAAATTAATTCCATTTTTAGTAATAATATTTTTCTTCTGACTAACATAATCACTAATACCTTTGTACCTATCTAAATGATCACCAGATAAATTTGTTATTACTGATATTCTACTATCAAGTGACTTAACTGTTTCTAATTGAAAGGAACTTAATTCTATAACATGAACTTTATATTTTTTTTTAAGAAGAAAAGCATTACATAATGATTCTCCAATATTGCCCCCAACAAATGTTTTAATATTATTTTTTTTTAAAATATCTCCTATTAATTTGGTTGTTGTTGATTTCCCATTTGTGCCAGTAATAGCTACAATCTTTTGATTTGTTAAATTCGAAATATATAAATTTAAATCTCTATTTACTTTTTTAGATATATTTTTTCTTTTAAATTTTTTTTGTCTTAAAGATATTCCTGGGCTAACAAAAATTTTTTTAAAATCATTCAAATTATCTTTTTTTATATTAAAAAAATAATCTTTATTGTAATTTTTTTTTATAGCCTTTCTTACTATTGGATTATCATCCCACATCTTAAATTTTATTTTTTTATTTTCAAAATAATTTACTATAGAAAGTCCTGATTTTTGAATTCCATAAATTAAATACATTATCTTATTCTTAAAGTTGCAAGACCTATCAAAGCTAATACAATAGTAATTATCCAAAAACGAATAACTATTGTTGACTCAGGCCATCCCTTTTTTTCAAAATGATGATGTAGTGGAGCCATTAAAAAAACCCTTTTTCCTGTCATTTTAAAAATGAATACTTGGATTACTACAGACAAGGTTTCTAGAACAAATAAACCTCCTATTATTGCAAGAAGAATTTCATGTTTGCATATTATTGCTACTGAGCCTAAAGAGCCGCCTAATGCTAAAGATCCTGTATCACCCATAAAAACTTTAGCAGGTGGTGCGTTAAACCAAAGAAAACCTAAAGCGGCTCCAATTAAAGAACCACAAAAAACTGCTAATTCACCGGTTCCAGGAATATATTGGATAAGTAAATAATTAGAAAAAACTATATTACCTGAAACATAAGCTATGAAAGCAAAAGACATAGCAACTATCATTACAGGGACAATTGCTAAACCATCAAGTCCATCAGTTAGGTTTACTGCATTAGCCGATCCAATAATTATAAATATGGAAATTAGAAAATAAAATATTCCAAAATCTATAATTAAATTTTTAAAGAAAGGAAATGTCATAGATTTGCTTATACTTGGATCTAAATTGATAAGAATTAAATATGTAATGAAAAAAGAAAAAATGATTTGAAATATAATTCTTATTTTTGATGAAATACCCTTACTGGTATTTGATTTGATTTTACTGTAGTCATCTGCAAAACCAATAGATCCAAAAATTAAAATAGTTGAAAGTAAAATCCATATAAAAATATTTTGTAAATCAGCCCAAATAATTGTTGAAACAAAAACACTTAGAATAATCAACAGGCCACCCATTGTAGGAGTACCTTTTTTTGCAATTATATGTGACTCTGGACCATCATCTCTTATTGGCTGGCCAGTTGGCTGAACATTTGATAATTTGTTAATAATATAATTTCCAAATATGAGAGAAAAAAATAATCCAGTAAGAATAGAGGCGCCAGCTCTAAATGTTATATAGCTAAAAATATTTAGAAAACTAAATAAAGATTGGTATTCAAAGGCCAAATATTTAATCAAATCGATACCTGTTTTAATAATATTTTTGCAAACTTATTTATTTTTGTCGAATTAGAACATTTAATTAAAATAATGTCATTATTATGCACTTTCTCTTTTAAAAATTGCATAATTTTATTTGTATTTTTAAAATGGATAAATTCATTATTTGGATTTAAATTTTTTACAGATAATTCAAAGAATTCGCCACATAAAATTACAAATTTAAAAATAGTGGCATCTAATTGTTGTAGTAATTTATAATGAATTTTATAAGAATTATTTCCTAATTCATTCATTGTCCCTAGAATTATTATTTTTTTATTATTTTTTACTTTGATATTTTCTAAGTTTTTTATGCTTTGCAACATTGTATCAGGATTAGCATTATAAGATTCATCAATAATATTTATTTTTTTTTTATTTAAAGAAATTTTATGAACTAATCCCCTACCTTCAACTGGTTTTAAAAACTTGAAACGATTTAGAACTGATTTAATGTTCAGAGAATTTTCATTATAAAATGCAAGACAAAATAATAAGTTATTTAATCTATGCATTACTATTGCATCAGTAACAATGTTAACCTTCTTTTTATTAATTGATAAAGTTACTTTATGCAATTTTTTATAGGGAGATATTTTTTTAATAAAATATTTTTTTGAAGAATTATCAATACGAATTATTTTAAGATTTTTTTCTTTTTTTGCTTTTGTGATTAAAATATTTTCAGATTTAGAAGAAACATTGAGATATAGCTTTTTCCTATTATTATTATATTTAGAAATAAATATATCAGCTTTTTCTCTGGCAATATTATTTTTAGTTTGGAAATTTTCAAGGTGAGTAGATTGTATATTTGTAATAAATACCTCTGATGGTTTGACTAAATTACTAAGAAATTTTATCTCACCAAAATTATTTGTTCCAATTTCAAAAATTGCATAATTTGATTTTAAATTTAAATTTAGTAAAGAAATTAATACACCTAACTGATTATTATAACTTTTCTTTGAGTAAGAAATGGTATGATCTTTTTTTAAGAAAAATGCTAAAGTTTCTTTTAAAGTAGTTTTACCAGCACTGCCAGTAATGCCTATTACTTTACCTTTGTATAAATCTCGTTTCGTTTTTGCTATTTTTGAAAGATACTTATAAATATTATTTACATATAAAATTTTTTTATTTTTTTTGAAATTTTTATTATCAGTTACACAAAATTTTGCACCTTTATCTATTGCTTCATTTAAAAACTTGTTTCCATGAAACCTTTTACCTTTTAAAGCAAGAAATATATCGCCACTTTTAATATCTTTACTTGATATTTGAATTTTATCTTTTTTAGATATTATATATTTCTCTAATTGATTTAATTCGATCATTAATTTAATAATTGTTTAACAACTGTAAAATCATCAAACTTAATTGTTTTATTTTTTAAAACTTGAAATTTTTCGTGCCCTTTACCTGCTACTATTAAAATTTCATTCATTTTTAATTCTTTAATAGCTACTTTAATTGCTTTTCTTCTGTCAGATACTTCAATAGCTCTAGAACAATACTTTAAGATATTTTTCCTTATTTTTGATGGATTTTCATTTCTGGGATTATCATCTGTTATATAAATTTTACCTGCATATTTATTTGCAATTAATGCCATAGATTTTCGCTTACTTTTATCTCTATCACCGCCACAACCAAATAAAATTGATGGTTTCATTTTTTTGATTTTATAAGCAAGTAGAATTTTTTTCAAAGCATCTGGTGTATGTGCATAATCAATAATAATTTTTGATTTTTTTTTCTTATACTCAATTGTTTGCAAACGACCTGATGGATTTGTAACTTTTGATAATACTCTTATAATTTTACTTTGACTAATATTAAGTGCTAAGCAACAAGTAATCGCGCATTCTAAATTTTCTAATTCTATATTTGTTTTAAGTTTTAGATTTTCTAGTTTATATTTTGTATTGTTAATATTCAAATATACAAAATCATTGATTTTTATTAATTTTATATTTTTATTTCCGAAATATTTAAATTTTACGTTTTTTTTTATCAATGTTTTTTTTAATTCAGATAAGATGTTTAATCTTGAATTAATTATAGCAAATCCAGAATTTACTAAATGATTAGAGAAAAGTTTAATTTTAGATTTTTTATAATTTGAGAATGTTTTATGGTAATCAAGATGATCTTTTGAAATGTTTGTAATAGCTGCAATATTTATTGGATAATTTCTTAACCTGTTTTGTTCTAGAGCGTGACTTGAAGCTTCAAAAATGAAAATATTTTTTTCTTTTTTATTCGAAGATCCATATCTAAATAATTCTTCATAGGCAGGTGTTGTTAAATTTATATCATTTATTTTTTTTCCGTTTACAAAATGTCCTAAAGTACCAACCATTGTATTATTATATTTTAGTGAATTAAGAATTTTTGAAATATACCAAACAACTGATGTCTTTCCATTGGTACCTGTAACTGCTAGTGTTTTAAAGGGAAGATTGCTATGAAGCTTAGTTAATAAATAATGTATCTCAAAATTAATATTAGATACAACAAATTGAGGAATTTTTAAGTTTTTAATATATTTATTTGAAATTATAGCAGGAGTTTTATTCTTAAGTACTTCATCTAAATAAATCTTTTTTACCTTTGTATTTTTGTCATAAACAAACAACGTTTTGTTATTAGTAAATTTTGAGTTAGAGGTAATTGCAGAGAAATATTTATTTTTATTAAAGTTGTACGTTTTATTTACTCTTATTACTTTTGATAAATTAGACAGTAGCATTTAATTTTCTATATAAAAAATTTGTGTCTACTTTTAGAAGATCATCATTTTTATCTTTTGAAATATTAAAGAGGCTTATAATATTAATAATAATATCTTTTACCAAGGGTGCATTTACTCTTGCTCCAGTCATTCTTTGTTTAGTGCCTGTTTCCTTTTTTGGATACTCAATAGCAGTGTAAACTACATATTTTGGATTATTTGTTGGGAATATCCCAATAAAGGACGTTAAGTTTCTATCCTTATAATATCCACCATTTGGATTTAGTAATTCTGATGTTCCCGTTTTACCTCCTACAGAATAACCATCTACTTTTACTCTAGGACCAGTGTATTCGGTCTTGAGAACAACAGAATTTAATAAATTGATAAAGAATTTAGATGATTCTTTATTATTAAAAATTTGATTTTGTTCAAATTGTTTGTTTAATTGAAGTGTAGGAAAAACCTCATTCCCATTATTCGCTAATGAAGCATAAGCTTTAACTAAATGAAGAGGTGTAATTGCAAATCCATGACCAAATCCTATCGTTGCTGTTTCTAGCTTACCCCAATTATATTTATTTCCTAAAGGAGCTGAGCTTTCTTTATTTTCTATATTTATTTTTTTATTGAAACCTATTTTTTCAAAAAATTCTATTTGGTTTTTTTTTCCAATCAAAGTAGCAATCTGAGCTGTACCAATATTGGATGATTCAACAATTATTTTTTCAACATCATAAATACCATTATCTTTGTATTTATCATGATCACTTATATTTAAATATTTTTTTGTAACATCAAAAGTCATTTGAGGATCTATAATATCTAAATCAAATCCAATAGTGGCAGTTATTGGTTTGAAAGTTGATCCCATTTCATAATTAGACTGAAAAACTCTATTCATTAAATTATTGTTATTATATGAGGATTTGTCCTCAGGATTATAATCAGGTAAGCTTACTGATGATAAGATTTGACCGTTAGTAATATCCATAACTATAGCTAAACCGGATTCAGCTTTATAATTATTTATTGTTTTTAAGAGATTTTCTCTAACCAACTGCTGTAAATTAGTATCAATACTAATAATTATATCTTGTGATTTTGCGAGATCATTTTCAAAATACCTCTCAATTCCACTCTGGCCAATTTGATCAATATCTACATATCCAAGAATATGTGACAACGTATTTTTATAAGGATATATTCTTTTAAATTCCTTATGAGCTTTGATATTTATT
>LUMR01000500.1_pt1 | contig 11886 bp, 10 predicted proteins | sample 730041 | NCBI WGS metagenome assembly LUMR01 (sample SAMN03860258, study PRJNA289734) | marine metagenome | biome: seawater column; feature: ocean; material: water; isolation source: Red Sea water column Station 12 - depth 10m | place: Saudi Arabia: Red Sea | collected 2011-10-15 | depth 10 m | reverse complement strand
ATATGGGATGGAGCAATATCTTTTACAGAGGGAGTCTCTGAGTTAGATAATTTAATAGATGCTGACTCTTCTCCAATTCTTGAAGGTAATAGAATATATACAGTAAATTTTCAAGGAAACTTATCAGTTTTCGATGCTGCTCAAAGAAGAATGGTTTGGGAATCTCAAGAGTCATCTTTCTATGAGCCATTTATTCTTAGAGGAGTTCTAGGAATAATTTCTGCCGACTCAAAAATATCTACTTATTCGTCAAGAACATTCGAGGACTCTTGGAAGCTTGAAGAATATGTTCTGAGAGAGCTCTCAAATCCTGAAACATTTAAAGGATATATTTTAGTGGGAGATTTTGAGGGCTATATACATGCTATAGACCCACTTACTGGTATTACTGTAGCTAGAAAGAAAGTATCTCGAAACAAAATTACAACTTTAATTAGCCGCTCAGATTCTTTTTATGCAATTGATGAAAAGATGAGACTTTTTAGTCTAAGTTTTTAGAATGGGTTTCAGTCATGTTAAATACAGTTGCAATTATTGGCAGGCCAAATGTAGGCAAATCTACTCTTTTTAATAAACTTACCAAATCTAGAAGCGCAATAGTTTCTAACTTCTCTGGACTAACAAAGGATAGAAATTATGGCTTGTTGTCTATAGGAGATAGCAAAACTTTCTTAATTGATACAGGAGGAATTGACTCTAGCAAAAAAGAAAGTATTGAGAATGAAATATCTGAACAAGCATGGATAGCAGTTGATGAGTCTTCCTTAGTTTTATTTGTTATCGATGGATCTGAAGAATTGACTAATCTTGACTCAAAAATTTTAGAGAATCTAAGAAAAAGAAATAAAAAATTTATTGCGATTTTAAATAAAAATGACAAAAAAAATGTTTCAAATGCATCCTTTGATTTATCTCAAAAAGGAATAAAGGATTCAATATCGATTAGCGCAGAGCATTCAATTGGACTGGATGAATTAAAAAAGTATTTAAAATCAAACATTGCAGAAAATATTTCTGATACTGAAGAGGGCAATTCACCAAAGATTTCAATTATTGGTAGACCAAATGCAGGAAAATCTACCTTAATTAACTCTCTATCGTTAAAAGATAGAGTAATTGTCTCTCCTTTAGCTGGGACCACAATTGATGCAATCAATGTGCCGATTGAATTTGGCGAAAGGAAATATGAACTATTTGATACAGCTGGAATAAGAAAAGGATATAAAACAAAAACTAATATTGAATATTTCTCTTATGTAAGAGCCATGCATGCTGCTTCTGAATCAGATATAACTATTCTTTTAATAGATGCTGATTCTGGTCTTGTTGATCAGGATCTAAAAATTTTATCTATGATAGAAAAATTTGGTAAACCCATCATACTTGCCATAAATAAGATCGATTTACTGAGTAGAAAAAAAATGAAAGAGTTTTTTGATAATAAGAAAATGGAGAAGAGGTTTTTTGAAGATTTGAAGCTTGTAAAGATTTCAGCATTGAAGGGCAAAGGTTTTAAGAAGCTCTTTAAAGAAATTGATGATACTCTTCAAAAATCAGTAACAAAATTTACAACCTCAAAACTTAATAGGATCTTAAAACGAATTATTGAGGAGAGATCGCCACCCTCAGTCTCTGGAAAATCGCTAAAATTTAGATACATACATTTTGCAGGAATTAACCCAACAACATTGGTGATTCATTCATCGCAGGATAAAAAGTTACCTGCAAACTATAAGAAATATATTTATAATTCTTTTAAAAAATATCTTGATCTTAAGAGCATTCAGCTAAAGATAATATTTAGGAAATCTGATAATCCATATAAAGGTAAAAATACTCTTACTGAAAGGCAAATTAAGAAACGTAAGAGACTATTATCTTTTGTTAAAAAAGCTAAGAAATAAAGTATTAATTTATAGTCTTTTACGTATAATTAATGCATAAAAGGAAAGTATTAGTAAACATTTGTCCACTCTATGAATACAGACCATCGCCCGGTTTATATAGATCTTCGTAAGATAAATCTCCCTGTCTCTGCTTTAATCTCTATTACGCACAGATTATCTGGTATGTATGTTTTTTTTATAACTTTGCCACTGATGCTTGCATTAATATATTTTTCTACTGAAAGCGAAGATTCATTTAATGACTTGTCATTATTTTTGAAGGATTATGAATTTATTTTAGGTCTAATCGTTTTAAGTTTTTGTATTCTCTGGTATCACATTCTTTCGGGAGTAAGGCACTTAATAATGGATGCTCACATAGGAGAATCACTTATTGCTTCAAAGTATTCTGCAATATTTACTATTTCCCTATGGATTATTACTACTTCTTTTGTATTTTGGAGAATCTTTTCATGAAGGGATCAACAATTTGGTATCTTCAAAGGACTAGTGCAATAATTAATTTAATTTACATTGTTTATGTTTTTTACTTTATTTGCTCCACAGAATTAACATTTGAGGCTTGGAGTAATTTCTTTTATTCCTCCATTATGATTTTTCTTACATTGTGCTTTTTTGCATCAGTTATTATTCACTCATTTATCGGCCTATGGACTGTTGGAACTGATTACCTCACAAGAAGAACAATTGGATTCTTGAGCTACAGAATTTCTAAATATGCTGATACTTTTAGATCTATTTATACTGTTGTTTTTTCAATATTTGGACTTAGTTATTTAATAGTATCTTTAACAATTATTTTTAATAATTTTTCATGAATAAAGTAATTAATATCTCAAAAAAAAATAACATCAAAGAATTTGATGCACTTATTGTTGGTGGAGGCGGATCAGGGATGAGAACCTCCCTTGAACTAGCCAAATCAGGTCTGAATACAGCTGTTATTTCTAAAGTTTTTCCTACCAGGTCTCATACCGTCTCGGCTCAAGGTGGAATTACATGTGCAATCCAAAGTGCAGATCCAAATGATGATTGGAGATGGCATATGTACGATACCGTAAAAGGCTCTGACTATATTGGTGATCAGGATGCTATTGAGTATATGTGCTCAGAGGGACCAAAAGCTGTTTATGAATTAGAGCACATGGGTCTTCCATTTTCTCGCTTTGAAAATGGAAGGATTTATCAAAGACCATTTGGTGGACAATCTAAAGATTTTGGAAAAGGTGGACAGGCAGCTAGAACTTGTGCAGCAGCAGATAGAACAGGTCATGCACTTCTTCATACTCTCTACCAAAACAATGTTAAAGAGGGAACAAACTTTCTTAATGAATGGTTTGCTGTTGATCTTGTTAAAAATTCAAAGAATGAGATCACTGGAGTTATAGCTTTTTCTATTGAATCGGGTGAAGTCTGTTATCTTAAAGCTCAGGCAACGGTTCTAGCTACCGGCGGTGCTGGAAGAATATATGCATCTACAACAAATGCTTTGATTAATACTGGAGATGGACTTGGAATGACTCTTAGAGCTGGTTTTCCTGCTCAGGATATGGAAATGTGGCAATTTCATCCAACTGGTATTCATGGTGCAGGGTCTCTTGTAACTGAGGGTTGCAGAGGTGAAGGTGGATATTTGATTAATGCAGATGGTGAGAGATTCATGGAAAGATATGCTCCAAATGCTAAGGATCTTGCAGGGAGAGATGTTGTTGCTAGATCAATGGTTATGGAAATACTTGAAGGCAGAGGGTGTGGCCCAGAGAAAGATCATGTTTACTTGAAACTCGATCATTTGGGTGCAGATGTCCTTAATTCAAAATTACCGGGCATATGCGAGCTCTCAAAAACTTTTGCTCACGTTGATCCCATTAAGGAACCAATTCCTGTTGTTCCTACATGTCATTACATGATGGGAGGAACTCCAACAAATATTCATGGTCAAGCATTTAGCAGGAATGATGGAAATGATTTCATGGTTTCCGGGCTTTTCTCTGTTGGGGAGGCTGCATGTGTATCTGTTCATGGTGCAAACAGACTGGGCGGAAACTCTTTATTGGATTTAGTTGTTTTCGGAAGAGCTGCAGGCAAACACATAAATGAGGAGCTTAAATCTGGTGGAGGCGTAGATAATGCTTCCAATGAAGATATTGAATTGGCCATGAGCAGGCTAAACAAATTAAATGAATCTGAATCTGGATACGAGGTTGCTGATGTTAAAAAACAACTCCAAACATGTATGCAGAACTACTTTGGTGTCTTTAGGCGTGGTGAGTTTATGGAGAAAGGAGTTAAAGAACTTGAGGAGATAAGAGAGAAATCTGAAAATCTTTACTTAAAAGATAAAAGTATTGCTTTCAACACTAACAGAGTTGAAGCACTCGAGTTACAAAATCTATTAGAGGTTGCAGAGGCAACAGCTATTTCTGCAATGAAGAGAGACGAAAGTAGAGGTGCTCATGCAAGAGATGATTTTCCTGAAAGAGATGATGAGAATTGGTTATGTCATTCTTTATATGATCCAGTTGAAAAAAAATTGGGCAAAAGAGATGTTAATTTTGTTCCAAAAGAAGTAGAAGCATTTCCACCAAAAATGAGGTCTTATTAAAATGGAGCTTAGCGTCAGCCTATACAGATATAATCCTGAGCAGGATAAGTTTCCTTATATGAAGAACTATAAGGTTAAAAAGCCTGAAAAAGATATTATGGTTCTAGATCTTCTTAATATGCTTAAGGAGGATGATGCAACTATTTCTTATAGACGATCATGCCGAGAAGGTGTGTGCGGATCTGATGGCATGAACATTAATGGTAAAAATGGGTTGGCATGCATTACTCCTTTGTCAGAAGTCTTAAAAGGAAATAAGCTTGAGTTAAGGCCTTTACCTGGTCTTCCTGTTATAAGAGATCTTATAGTAGATATGACTCAATTTTACGAGCAGTATGAAAAGATTAAACCATTTTTGCAGTCTGACTCAGAACCACCTGAGCAGGAAAGACTTCAATCTCCTCAAGATAGGGATAAATTAGATGGCTTATATGAATGTATTCTTTGCGCCTGCTGTTCTACAAGTTGCCCATCCTTTTGGTGGAATCCTGATAAATTTGTTGGACCAGCTGCACTTCTTCAGGCATATAGATTCCTTGCGGATACGAGAGATACTAAGAAACAAGAGAGATTAGAAGAATTAGGAGACCCTTTTAGTGTTTATAGGTGTCATGGCATTATGAATTGTGTAAATGTTTGCCCAAAAGGTTTAAATCCAAATAAAGCAATTGGTGAAATTAAATCAATGCTTTTAACTGGTACTAAAGAGGATAAAATAAAGGTTGTAGGTTTGGAGTGAGCTGATGAAAAAGACAATGTCAGATTATATGAGTGATTCTCATACATCTGGCGGACACCTCTCATATTTAGAGGATCTATATGAGAGTTATTTACAAGATCCCAATTCAATTTCAGAGGAGTGGAAAACTTACTTCAATGACTTACCTTTTCTCAAAACACTCCGAGAAGATCAGCAACAAAATTCAAAGCTTCTTCACAAAATAAAAATCCACTCGAAGCAAAGGTTCAAACTTTAATAAAAGCTTATAGAGACTATGGACATACTGCTGCAGATTTAGACCCTCTTGGAATTGCTGAAAAAGTTATTCATTCAGATTTACACAAAACCGAAAGCTTATTTAATGGAGATGAACTTTCAAGCACAGTTAATTGTAATTTCCCAATTGGAAGAAATGCTGAATACGAAGTAAATAATTTAATAGATGAACTAAAAGAAATCTATTGTAAAAATATTGGTATTGAATTTCAGCATATATCAAACAAAAGAGAAAGAAGCTGGATTATTGAAAAGTTTGAAAACTCAGATCATAAAATCTCAGATAAGGTAAGAAAAAAAGAAATCCTTAAAAGATTAATCTCTGCAAGAGGGTTAGCCCAGTTCCTCTCTTCTAAATATCCGGGTATGAAAAGATTTGGTATTGATGGATGTGAATCGCTCATTCCACTTGTAGATACGCTCATTAAGACGACGTCAAAAAATGGTGCTGAGCAAATTTGTTTTGGGATGGCGCATAGAGGCAGGCTAAATTTATTGGTTAATGTTTTAGGAAAAGTTTCAAAAGAGCTTTTTGAAGCTTTTGAAGAAGATTTTGATCTTAAAGGATCAAGTACAGGAGATGTAAAATATCATTTGGGATACTCTTCAAATATCAGAACTGATCATGGAGATGTGCACGTATCCTTAACGAATAATCCATCACATTTAGAAATTGTAAATCCGGTTGTTGTCGGTTCTGTTAGAGCTCGTCAAGATAGGTTGGGAGATACATTTAGGAATAGGGTTGTTCCAATTCTTATTCATGGTGATGCAGCATTTTCTGGCCAAGGAGTTGTGATGGAGACGCTACAAATGTCACAAACCAGAGCATATGGAGTAGGAGGCACTATCCATGTAGTTGTTAATAATCAAATAGGATTTACAACAAGTCACATAAGGGATGCTAGGTCAACAAGATACTCAACCGATATTAGTAAATTTATCGAGGCTCCAATCATACATGTAAATGCTGATGACCCTGAAGCAGTTGTCTATGTCTCAGAATTGGCATGTGAGTATAGAGAAAACTTCAAGAAAGATATTGTTATTGACTTAGTATGTTACAGAAGGAGTGGCCATAATGAGGCTGATGATCCTTCATCAACTCAACCCTTGATGTATAAGGCAATAAAAAGTCATAAAACCGTTTTAGATATGTATGAAAAACTTTTAACTGCTGATTCAATAATATCCGATGAAGAAATAAAAGATTTTAAAAAATCATACAGAAAGCAAATCGAAAATGGTGAATCTGTAACTCCTAACTTAGCACCAAGATCAAATGATGATCAGTGGTTTGATTGGGAACCATTCATGAATAGAAAATGGTATGAGGAAGTAGCTACTTCTGTTCCTCAAAAAGAAATCGAAGAAAATGCTTTATCAATCGTAAAGACTCCTGCAGATTTTTCACTTCAGAAAAAAGTACAAAAGATTTTTGATGAAAGAGTAAAAATGTCGCAGGGAGATATAAAGCTAAACTGGGGATTTGCTGAAATGATGGCATATTCAAGCCTTCTTAAGGAAGGTTATCCCATAAGATTCACTGGTCAGGATGTAAGAAGGGGCACATTTGATCATCGTCATGCTGTTATCTTTGATCAGGAAAATGGAGAAGGATTTCTATCATTAGATTCAATTGCAAAGGAAGGAAAAACATTAGTTGATATTTATGATTCATTATTATCTGAGGAAGCTGTTCTTGGTTTCGAGTACGGTTACTCGGCAACTTGGCCAAGTGGGCTTGTTATATGGGAAGCTCAGTTTGGCGATTTTGCGAATGGAGCTCAGGTTGTAATTGATCAATTTATAGTTAGTGCTGAACATAAATGGGAAAGGCTTTCTGGACTAGTAATGCTACTTCCGCATGGATTTGAGGGAATGGGACCTGAGCACAGCAGTGCAAGATTAGAGAGATTTTTACAGCTATGTGCTGCAAATAACATACAAGTTTGTATGCCAAGCTCCCCATCCCAAATTTTCCACCTTCTCAGAAGGCAGGCAATAAGGAAAATGCGAAGACCTCTTATCGTTATTACTCCAAAGAGTCTTTTAAGATTACCTGAGGCAGCAAGTGATTTATCTGAACTTACAAATGGAAGTTTTAATTGCATCATTGGAGATGATCTTCCAACGGAAAAAATTAAAAGAGTAGTACTTTGCAGCGGAAAGGTTTATTACGATCTTAAGAAGGCTAGAGATGAAAAAGGTATTTCAGATGTCGCATTACTTAGACTTGAACAACTTTATCCTTTCCCATATTTTGAAGTTGAAGAAATGCTTAAGGGTTATTCACATGTTGAGGAGTTTATTTGGGCTCAAGAAGAACCAAGAAATCAAGGAGCATGGTTTAGTCATCGTCATAGATTAGAAAGGGTTTTAAATAAGCTCAATATAGAGAATTCATTTAAACCTATTTCAAGGCCTCCTGCTGCTGCACCAGCAGTTGGGTTAATGAAATTACATCTTCAACAACAACAAGAATTAGTTGATAATGTACTTAAAAGAGATAACAAATGAGTGAAGAAATAAAGTCTCCAACCTTCCCAGAGTCTGTCGCTGATGGAACTATTGCTAACTGGGTTAAAAAAGAAGGTGAAGCTGTATCACAAGATGAGGTGATTGCTGAAATAGAAACTGACAAGGTTGTTCTAGAGGTGTTAGCTCCTTCAGATGGAAAAATTTCAAAAATTCATAAAAATGAAGGAGATACAGTTTTAAGTGCTGAATTAATTGGTGAATTTATTTCAGGTGATAGCGAAGAACTAAAAACTCAAGCTGTTAAGGAAGAAAAACCCACAGAAACAGCCCCAGATCTCGAATCCTCACAAGACCATTTAGTAGATAAAAAATCAGGACCAGCTGCAAAAAGGATAATTGAAGAAAAAGAGCTAAATCCATCTGAAATCAAAGGTAGTGGAAAAGATGGAAGGATCACAAAAGCTGATGTAATTAGCCACGTTGAGAAAGATCCAGTTATTGAAGAATCAGTTAAGAAAACTAATGTTGACCTTGATAGAGAAACAAAAAGAGTCCCAATGACAAGATTGAGATCAACAATTGCAAAACGTTTAGTTGAGGTTCAGCAAGAAACAGCGATGTTAACAACCTTCAATGAGGTTGATATGAAGCCTATAAAAGATATTAGGTCAAAGTATGGAGATGATTTTCTAAAAGAGCATGGAGTTAAGCTTGGCTTTATGGGATTCTTTGTAGCTGCCTCTGTTAATGCCCTTGAAAAGTTTCCTCAAGTTAATGCGAGCATTGACGGAACTGATATTGTTTATCATGGCTATAAGGATATTGGTGTAGCTGTTTCTACTGATAGAGGGCTTGTAGTTCCTGTAATTAAAGATGCTGACATAAAATCAATTTCAGAAATTGAAAAATCAATCTCAGAGTATGCTGAGAAGGCCAGAGATGGGAAATTATCAATTGAGGAGATGCAAGGAGGAACTTTTACAGTTTCTAATGGCGGGATCTTTGGATCATTGTTATCAACACCAATTCTTAATGCGCCACAGACTGCTATTTTAGGCATGCATAAAATTGAAGATAGGCCAGTTGTGGTAGATGGAGAAATTGTTGTTAGACCAATGATGTATTTAGCAATGAGCTATGATCATAGAATGCTCGATGGAAAAGAGGCAGTGTCATTTCTAGTCTCAATAAAAGAGCAATTAGAGAACCCTGAAAAACTTTTACTAAACCTATAGGTGCAAATATGTATGATGTTGTTGTAATTGGAGGCGGTCCTGCTGGTTATGTTGCAGCGATCAAAGCATCCCAATTAGGTCTAAATACAGCTTGCGTAGAACTTGCCTCCGATGAAAAAGGAAATCAAAAGTATGGAGGTACTTGCCTTAATGTAGGCTGTATTCCATCAAAATCTCTTTTGGATTCATCTCACAAATACTTCGAAGCTCAAAAAGATTTTGCATCTCATGGAATAGATCTAAAAGATTTATCAGTCAATATTCCTTCAATGATGAAAAGAAAGGATGAAGTTGTTAATAAACTTACAACTGGAATAACTGGACTGTTTAAAGCAAATGGTGTTGAAGCAATATCAGGAAGAGGGAAAGTTATTAATGAGAACCTTGTAGAAGTTTCAAATAATGGAGATAAAACAAGCTTGGAGACAAAATTCATAATATTGGCAACAGGCTCAAATCCAATTGAAATTCCAGTTGCAAAATGGTCTGAAAATATTGTCGATAGCACAGGAGCTCTTAATTTTGATAGGGTTCCAGAAAGACTTGGAATAATTGGAGCTGGAGTAATTGGTTTAGAGCTTGGTAGCGTATGGTCAAGACTTGGAGCTGAGGTTACAGTCATAGAGGCGATGGATGATTTCTTGCCTATTGTCGACAAACAAATTTCTAAAGAATGCCATCGAGAGTTTAAAAAACAAGGTCTAGATATACATTTAGGATCAAAACTCACCTCAGCTAAAGATAATGGTAAAGATGTTGAAATTTCTTATGAATCAAAAGGTGAGGAGCTTAAAGCCTCTTTTGATAAGTTGATTGTGGCTGTGGGGAGAAAACCTAATACAGCTAATATCTCAGATGAGTCATTTCCAATTGAGTTGGATGAATTAGGAAGAGTCCAAGTTGACGATTTTTGTAAAACAAATTATGAAAATATTTATGCTGTTGGCGATATTGTTAGAGGACCAATGCTTGCTCACAAAGGTTCAGAGGAAGGAGTAATGGTTGCTGAGAGAATTGCAGGCAAAAAGGCTAGAATGAATTATGATCTTGTGCCTAACGTTATTTATACTCATCCTGAAGTTGCTTGGGTTGGAAAGACTCAGCAAGAGCTCGAAGATCATGGTGTGGAGTTTAAGATTGGAAGTTTTCCATTTGCTGCAAGTGGAAGAGCTTTAGCTGCAGCTGATTCAGTCGGTTCTGTTAAGGTTTTAGCTGATAAGAAAGATGACACAATATTAGGAGTTCATGTATTTGGTCCTTCTGCTGCAGATATTGTCCAACAAGCAGTTATAGCAATGGAGTTTGGATCTAGTGCTGAAGATATAGGCTTAACTGTGTTTAGCCATCCAACAGTTAGTGAGGCATTTCATGAAGCTGCATTAGCTGCAAATAATTCTGCAATTCATATAGGCAATAAAAGAAAATGAACTTACACGAGTATCAAGGCAAAGAAATTTTTGCAAAATATGATTTACCCGTTTCAAAAGGAAAAGTTGTCACAAGTCTTGATGAGGTTGAGCAAGCATGTACTGATATTGGAGGAAGTCGATGGGTAGCAAAAGCACAGGTTCATGCAGGCGGTAGAGGTAAATCCGGAGGTGTTGCTCTATGTGACACCATTGAGGAGGTAGCGGATTTTACAAAAAAATGGTTAGGTAAAAGGCTTGTAACATATCAAACTGATAAAGAGGGGCAGCTAGTAAGCTGTATCCTCGTTGAGGAATGTACCAATATCGCAGACGAGCTTTACTATAGTGCAGTTGTTGATAGATCTTCACGCGAGGTTGCAATAATCGCATCCTCGGAGGGGGGAGTAAATATAGAAAAAGTTGCCGAGGAAACTCCTGAAAAGATCGCTTCCATATCTCTTAATGGCAAAGATGTATCAAAAGGCGATATTGAAAAGATATGCAGTACACTCAAACTAAATGAGACTCAATCTTCACAGATGGAGCATATTGTAAGAAAAACAGTTTCAATGTTCTTTGAATGTGACCTTAGCCTTCTAGAAATTAACCCACTTGTAATAAAAGAAGATGGCAATTTGCACTGTTTAGATGCAAAGATAAATATTGATTCAAATGCACTTTTTAGACAAAAAGAGTTACAAGAAATGCATGATCCAACTCAAGAAGATCCGAGAGAATCTGAGGCATCAAAATATGATCTAAGTTATGTCTCATTGGATGGAAATATTGGATGCATGGTAAATGGAGCTGGATTAGCAATGGGCACCATGGATACAATAAAGTATTTCAAAGGGAATCCTGCGAACTTTCTCGATGTTGGAGGCACAGCTACTCAAGAAAGGGTAGCAAAAGCTTTTAAAATAATTTTGGATGATCCAGAAGTAAAAGTAGTACTTGTAAATATTTTTGGAGGTATTGTTAGATGTGATTTAATTGCGCAAGGTATAGTTGCAGCAATTGATGAAGTAGGAGTTGAAATACCTGTCGTTGTTAGGCTGGAAGGCAATAGTGCAGAAAAAGGACTATCAATCCTTTCCAATTCGTCTTCAAAAATACAAAGCAAGAATAGTTTGGAAGATGCAGCTAGAACTGCAGTGGAGCTTGCAAAATGAGCATCCTAATTGATAGAGATACAAGAGTGCTTGTTCAGGGTTTTACCGGGTCTCAAGGAACGCTTCACTCATCTCAATCT
>LUMR01000530.1_pt1 | contig 11960 bp, 13 predicted proteins | sample 730041 | NCBI WGS metagenome assembly LUMR01 (sample SAMN03860258, study PRJNA289734) | marine metagenome | biome: seawater column; feature: ocean; material: water; isolation source: Red Sea water column Station 12 - depth 10m | place: Saudi Arabia: Red Sea | collected 2011-10-15 | depth 10 m | reverse complement strand
GCATCTGAAGCAAGAAACACTACAGCACTAGCAATATCATTTTCTGTTGCTACTTTTCCTAAAGGTATGTTTTCAATTACAGATTTTTTAAAACTTTTATCTTTAAAAAATTTTTTGACCATTGGGGTTTCCACAAATGTAGGACAAACGGAATTAACTCTAATGTTGTGCTTAGCCAAATCAATAGCCATCCCTTTGGTAAGACCTTCAACACCAAACTTAGTCATATTATAAACACTTCTAAGAGGAGCTCCTACTTTACCTAACTGAGAAGAGATATTTATTATTGATCCACCAATTTTTTTTCTATTTTTTGATTTAAGCATAACTTTTGTAGCTAATTGAGCAATATCGAATGATGCTTTAATATTAAGATCAACCACTTCACTCATATCTTTTCTTTTAATTTTGGTGAAATATTCAGGTCTATTTGTGCCAGCATTATTTACTAAAATGTCTAATTTATTGATTTCAGAAAATATTTTTTTTATCTCTTTCAAATTAGTTACATCGCACACATAATAACTACATTTCTTTTTTAGTTTTTTAACTTTGTTTTGAACAATTAAAAGATCTTTTTCTGTACGACTAAGAATAATTACATTTGCACCTGCTTCTGCTAACGCTATAGCACATGCTTTACCTATGCCTTTGCCTGACCCTGTCACAAGAGCAGTCTTATTTTTTACATTAAAATTTTTTAGAAACATTTGATCTGATTATTTACAATGAAAAAATAGATTGATCTAATAAATTCATTTTTTTAATACACATTTGAAAACTATCTTCCAAATGGTAATCACCTGGAAACCCAATGCATTTAATTCCAGCGTTTACGGCAGAATTACTACTTTCTTCAGTATCCTCTATTGCAAGACAATCTTCTGGCTGTAAATTTAATTTATCTAATGTAACTTTATAAATTTCTGGATGTGGTTTTTCATTTTTAACAAATGATTTATTACCAATGAATTCAAATTCTTCTTTTAAAATTTGACCAGAAAGACTTTCAAATACTGCATCGACATTATTTAAAGTTGTAGAAGTTGAGAAAGCAAGTTTAATATTATTATCTTTTGTATACTTAATTATTTCATCAACACTCTTTCTTAATTTTTGTTTATTCTGAATAATGTACGAGCTAAAGATTTCTGTTTTTCTATTTCTAATTTGTGAAGCATTTACATTAACATTATTTTTTTCAGCAAAATCTTCTACCCTTTTTGTCCCTCCAGATTTTTTTAACAAAATTTTATAGTCTTGCTCATCCCAATACCAATCAAGTCCAGCTTCTTTAAAAGCTTCATTAAATGAGTTACGTTGAATGTTAGAAGATTCAATTAGTGTCCCGATAGATCCAAATAAAAGTGCTTTATATTTCATAAGATTAGAAATTTATTATTAACCTTTTACTGCTCCAGCAGTTAAACCACTTATTAATTGTCTTTGGAAAAACATGATTATCATAAAAAGTGGTGCAGTTGCTGAAACAACACTTGAGACTGCCCACATATAATTTCCACTATGTTCAATTGTGCCCAAATAAGCATTAATTTTAGGAACCATAGTATAATTCTGCTGATTTAAAAGAAGTGAAGTAACTGTAAAATCATTATAGGCTAACATCATACTGAATAAACCTGCTGTAACAACTCCAGGCCACATAACAGGCATTATAACAAAGCGAAACGCTTGAAAATATGAACAGCCATCAATTAGCGCACTTTCATCTAACTCTTTAGGAACTGTTTTAAAGAAGGAATAAAGTAACCATAATGTAAAGGGTTGATTGATTGCAACTAAAACAATTATGGTAGTTGGAAGTATGCCCCAAACGTTCAATTGGAAGAAAGGAAATAGATAACCAGAAACTAATGTAATGTGTGGCATCGCTCTAAAAATCAAGGCAGCTATTAAGATCCAAAAAGTATATTTATATGTCGATCTAGACAAGGCATAAGCACCTAATGTTCCTAAAAATAAAGAGATTGTAACAACTGAAACAGTAATAATAATTGTATTCATTGTTGCTTTCCAAAATTCACCTTCAGTCCAAGACTCTACATATGCCTTAACTGTAGAAGTATCTCCTGTTTCTATCAAAGTATTAACTCCTGTGACTGCAAACATCCAATCAGCTCTTGAGAAAAAGTCAGCTTTTACTTTAAATGATCCCCAAAAAGTCCATATAAAAGGAAAAACAGAAATAATTAACCAAGCAAGAATAAAAAAACTATTTATTAAAATTAGTTGTTTTGAGTATCTGTTAATTTTTGATTCCATATTATCTTTCTGTCCTAAATTCTCTCCATGTTCTTATAAGTACTGGTGTTAATAGAATTGCTACACCAATAATAGTTAACATAGATGTTGCTCCTGCAGAGCCAAATAACATTTTGTTTTCACTTCTTAAGTCGTTATAAATCATCCAAGAAAGTGATTGAGCAACTCCTTCAGCAGCGAACCCAATTATTGGCTCAAGAACCCTAAAATTATCCATTAGACAAATTAATATAATAAATGTTGCTACCGGATAAAGATGTGGAATAACAATGTGTCTGACTCGTTCATATCTTGAGGCACCATCTATGATCGCTGCTTCAATTGGATCTTGAGGAACAGTTTGTAATGCAGCATAAAAGACAACAAAAGCAAATGGTGTATTGTGCCAGATCCCATAAATAATCAGAGTAATCCAAGTCAATTGACTTGAAGACTTTAGTGATAGGTTTGGATCATCAAATAAGAATTGAATGAATGAACCTAATATTCCTTTAGCATCTATCATCCAAAATAAAACGAGAGACCCAATCAATGGTGTTACAATCATAGGCAGTATAACACCAAAAATGGTTGGGCCTTTTAAGCTTTTTGTAATTGTATTTACACTTAAAGCAACAATGAAACCTAAAACTACAACTGGTGGTGTAACGGCAAAACAAAATGTAAGTGTAAATAAAAGTGCTTTGTAAAAAGGTAAATTTAGTAAGATATCCGTAAACTCAGCTATGGATGAGGAATTAGTCCAAGCCTCTTTAATTTCATCAAAAGCTAAATGATTTCTATCGCCGTATGTTCCTAAACCATTAAATCTTCCAAGAGGTTGTTCTTCTTGTAATTTTGTAGTGGCCTCAATATCTACTTTAGTTTCAGTTTTACATCCAAATGGATCGCATTTTTCTACTTCCATTAAAATTTGTTCAGGTTCAATATGAAGAGATTGAAAAAAACTAGAAATAATTGGAAGGCCAATAAATAATAGCATTGCCAATCCACTTGGAAAGAAGAACCAAAAAAATGTTCTGTGGGGCATCTATTTCTTACTAAAAAAAAAGTGGAACATAATAATGTTCCACTTTATCATAAATATTTATACGGTTTATAGAAATCCTTGCTCAGTAGCTTTTGCTACATAAGCAGCTTCTACATCCGCTAATGCTTTTTCAGCAGACTCATTTCCTTGAAGGAATTCAACAAGTTCTGTACTCAAAGCACCATGTAATAGACTCATGTATGGTAAGCTTGGGTAAGGTGTTGCACCTCTATTAGCAGCGTCAACAACTGGCCCTGCTGTATCTCCAGGCGAATAACCATCAATCAACCAAATTGTTGCATTTGGATTAGCATTTGCCATTTCTGTTGAAGTTGCTGCACCTAAAAGAGCTCTAAAAGATGCTTCTGCATTTTCATCAGAAGTATTTGTTGCAATTCCAAATCCATCCCACCATAGAGTTGTTGCTGGTTTACTTCCACCACCTACAGATGGAGAAGGAGCTAATCTAGTATCAGCTTTAATTGCTTGATCACCTTCATCATCTAACAATGAAGCTGCACCTGAATTCCAGATATGCATTAATGCTACATTACCAGACTCCCATTCTTCTTTAACTGCATTTGTATCTTGAGTTAAGAAATCAGGGTTACTTACTTCTGTTAATCTTTTAAGCATGTTAAGAGCAGCTACACCTTTAGCGTTATTTACACTAACTTCAGCTGTTCCAGCTTTAAAGAAATCGCCTCCATGACCAAGGTACATATTTACGAACTCTTGACCTAGGTTCCATCCAGATTTAAAAGCACCAGCATATGGGTTAGCCATTTTACCAGAAGCTTTAATTTTTTCTGCAGCCGCAATTACCTCTTCATATGTTGAAGGAACTGCGATACCTAAATCATTAAGAATACTTTCTCTGTACCAAAGATGCTGAGCATTAGCCATGAAAGCTATTGCATAGATCTTTCCATCAATCACGATTTTTTGATTGTCTTGTAATGCACTTCCGTATTTAGCAACTAAATCATCAAGTGGACGAATTAAGTTATCATTCATTAAAGTTGTAATTGAACCATTAGTTACAAGTTTAGCAGAGAATTCAGCTGGGTTAGCTGAAAGTGCTGCAACTTGTAATTTATTATGATCAACGGAATGTGTTACAGAAAAATCTGCATCAGGTCCTGCACAACTTTTTACTTCATCCATGAAAATTCTGTATGTTGTAAATTCGTTTGCTAGAATCTTTATTGATCCATCTGTTACTCCACAAGGTGAGTGCCCACCGGCATATGCACTTGTGCTAACAAATGTGAACAATAGAGCTATTAATAGTTTTTTCATATATTTCCCCTTATTAATAAAGTGTGAAATTCACATTTAAGTATAAATCCTTTATATTGGTATTAGAAAATAATGCAATAATATGAATTGATATTCAAGATTTTGAATATTGAAATGGGGGGATAATTCATGAGTTTTAAAAAGACTGCGACATCACAGGACGTAGCAAAACTAGCAGGAGTATCCCAATCAGCAGTTTCCAGATGTTTTACTAAAGGTGCAAGCATTTCTAGCAGGACAAAGTTGAGAGTCTTGGAAGCAGCTAGAAAATTAAAATATAAAGCACCTAATATATCTTCTAATTCAATATCTAATGATGATAGCGGATTAGTTGCTGTCATTTTACCTTACGTTACAAGCAGATATTATCCAGAAGTTTTAATAGAGTTACATGAAGCACTAAGGAATGGAGGCTTTAGAATTTTATTAATTACAACTGATGATGGTGAAGAATTAGATGAAAAATTAATACAGCCATACTTAAAAGAAAAACTCATTGCAATAATATCAGCAACAAAACCCACTGATAAATTTGTCGAAGATTGCAATCAAAAAAGAATACAATTTATTGCTTATAATAGAAGTTGGAATATACCAACGATAAGTTCTGTTGCATGTGATCATCGTAACGGAGGAGAATTAGTTGCAGAATATTTTACAAAGAAAAATCATAAAAATATTGGCCTGATTGAAGGGCCAAAAGGATCTTTTGTAAGTGATGAGCGATGCAAAGGTTTTAAAAATTATCTTAAAAATAATAAAAAAATTAAATTAAATATTGAAAAAGGTTTTTTTACTTACGAAGGTGGATATCAAGCAACAGAAAAAATTTTCAATAAAAAGATAAGTGCAATATTTTGTGCTGATGACACAATGGCATTTGGATGCTTAGATTATATTAAAAAAAATACTTCATTAAAAACACCTTCTCAATTAGAAATTATTGGTTATGACGATATATCAATGTCAGCTTGGGAATCATATAACCTGACAACTGTCAGACAGCCTATTAGACAAATGTCAAAACTAGCAACTCAATTAATAAATGAATTTATTAAGGATCCAGATTTTGAACCTATAAATCATATTGTACAGGGAAGACTTATAAAAAGAAAAACTACAAAATAATTTACTTAAATTTTAATCCCATCTGTTCGAAAACACCATGATTATCTACCATAACGTAATTATCTAAAAACTTTCCGTCTTTAATGGTCCAAAAATCTGAAAATTGCATTTTGATAGATTTGCCTGTTGGCTCTACTCCAAGATATGTTCCACTATGTGTGCCTGTTAGAAATCCCGTTGCACTAATCCACTCACCTTCAGCAACCACAATATCATTTTTTACATGATAATCTGGAAATGCTTCATAAAAAGGTTTTAGAACTTTATATTTAAAATTTTCTATACCATGGATATCACCAAAACCTGGAGGACCATGCCAGACCATATCATCATGCCAGTACTTGTGTTGTGCTTCTAGATCTTGAGCATTAAGTGCATCATACATATCAGCTAATAATTTTTTACTTTCATCTAAAGTCATTTTTTATCTCCTAAAATTTGCATTAGAATTGCAAGCTCATTAAAACCAGGAGTTATTCCCCACAAATACACTTCTCTATTAGTTGGTTGGCCATATGAGCCATTACCTTTATGCGTTCCTACAGCGCCCCAACGAACCGATATTAAGTAACCATCTTTTGAATTTCCCATCCAGTATAAATCTTCAATACTGAGTGCAAGATCAGGAAACGAAGCTAAAAGTGAAATTATAAATTTTCTTAATTGCAAAACTCCTTTAAATTTACGACCAGTTGAACCTTCAAATTCTACCTTACTCGAGTATGCTTTATTTATTGCAGAAAAGTTTCGTCTATTCCAAATTGTATCATAAACTGCATGAACAAACTCTCTTACATTTGTAATTTTATCTGGAATATCAAAACTAATTGGTTTTAATTTAGTAATATTTCTTGTTGGTTTAGAGTTTTTAAAATGAGGGGCATAGGGTCCTGCAATTCCCTCATCAACAAGTTGCTTGGCAACCTGATTTAAATCTAATCCGAGTTGTTTAATTAAACCTGCTGTATCGTAGACAACATTTTCGTAATAAATTTCATTATTTTTGGCTACACAATTAGCAATACAAAATAATCTTACTTTTTTACCAGTTGGTTTGGAAAATTTGCTAAATCCCGTATTTGTTCCAGTAATAATTGTTCTATGCGAAGTATGAAAACTTGCATTTTCATCTCCTGCCCAAATAACTTCATCTGCAAATAATCGAATATCTGGAAAGGCGTTGTTTGTGTGTACAGTATCAGCTACTATTTTTTCAGATCCAGATTGTAAACCAAATTCATCCCAAACTCTGCAATCTTTACTGTAGGTATCATAGATGTAGCCAATATTTTTTTCTTCCCAGATTTGATATGTAATCCTTACAATATAATCGATTATATTTTTATACTGATCCTCAAACCCCTTCATTGATTGATGTTTAAGTTTTTTTGGTTTTGGATTTAATGACTTAGCTGTTCCTCCACCACCGTATGCTTTTAATGAAATATCATAACTCTTAGGCATATGATGATCTTGAAGAGCTTCTGGTCTTTTATCTGTAATTTTATTAAATTTCATAATTTGTATTTGTAATGAGATACATTTAAAAATATTTCAAAGCAATGAAATTTTATTCAAAAAAATGAATATTGTCTTTTTTAGTTTATTAATATAATCAAAATGAAATGACTGATCTCCAAGCAGAAAAAAAATTAGTATTAGATTATTTCAATGAAATAGATAGTTGCAACATTGATTCATTATCTGAAGTTATATCCAAATACGCATCAGAAGAATTTAGTATGAAATGTACCCACCCATTTAACGAACTAGGTAGTATAGATCTTGTTGCTAATAATCTTTGGAAACCAATTAAAGATTCATTTTCACCTATACAACGTCGATTAGATATATTTTATGCTGGGATAAATTCACTAGATAAAAATAAAGGGAAATGGATCTCCAGTATGGGTCATTTCATGGGTGTTTTCAATAAACCGTTTGTAGGCCTTAAACCAAATTATAAATCTACTTTATTAAGATTTGCTGAATTTTATAAAGTGGAGAATAATAAAATTACTGAAGGAGCAATTTTTTTAGATGTAATGAATTTAATGCAGCAACTAGGTCTTTCTATAATTCCTGAATCTACAGGTCTCGTTTGTGTAACACCAGGACCAATGAATCATAAAGGTTTAAAATTTGATATTTCTAATGAAAGTGAAAGTCAAAAAACATTAGATTTAATTCACAGAATGCGCGATCGACTTGTTAAAGGATCCAAAATGCAATCTTATAAAGAAGAATTAGAATTAGATTGGCATAATGACATGATTTGGTGGGGACCAGGAGGTATAGGGGCTTCATATACTATTGATGGTTATCAAAAAGGTCACACAAAACCATTTCAAGATGGTTTAGAGTTTGTTCGTTTCAATGGACACATACTTAGTAGCTCTGAAGATGATCTTGGAGGTTGGTTTGGTTGGCCAAATTTAATTATGAAACCTAAAGGAGAATATTTAGGATTAACAAATGCAAGTGATATTGAATCAGAAATGAGAGTTGTAGATTTATATCGAAGAGATGGAGATAAACTAGCTGAAAACTGGATCTTTATTGATCATTTACATTTTTTAAAAAAACTAGGAGTGGATCTTTTAGAAAGAGCAAAATTTTTAAATCAGTAATTAGATAACTTTTGAGGCAAGTTTAGTACCCTCAACTAATGCATGAAGCTTTTCATAACAAATTTTTTCATCAATTTTTCCAAAACCAGCAAATGTACTAAAACCACAATCTGTCCCTGCCATTAATTGATCTTTCGGAATTACTGTAGAAAACTGAATTAATCTATCTGCAACAACTTCTGGATGTTCAACAAAATTAGAGGTTGAGTCGATTACGCCAGGTACTAAAGGTAATATTTTCTCTAGTGCAATATCGTGTGTGTGGGGTCCTTCATAATTGCCCCAACATATATGCATTCTAGTTTGCTCAACATCTACATTAGATAATGCTGAGTTTAGGCATTCAATTTGTAGTTCTGCACGTTTAATAAACTCATCTTCAGATAAATTTTTAAAATTCATATGTCTTGCTAAAGCAAGGTCTGGGCAATCTAATTGAACTTGGATATCTGATTTTGTTATTAGCTCATATTCTTTAGCCATAATATTAGATAATTTATCCAAATATTCATCTTCGGTACTATAAAATTTATTTGGCATAAAAACATTTATGACGCCAGGTGATGCTGAGTTCATAAATGCATGTCGGTGATTTAGTTTATCAAGTGAATTTTTAAAGTTATTTATATCCTGTAGAAGAGAAGTTTCATCTTTTACTTTTAATTCGTTTGTGCAACATGGCCTGGTATAAGTTGGTGTGCCACCACTTTTAGCAATCTTTTCTTTGTATTCTGGAAAATCATCAAGATCAGCAGGTGCTCTTCTTTCACTTTCACCTGAGAACCCATCAATTCTATCTTTAATATATGTAGCGTAGCTAATTTTACTCATCTCCCCATCCTCTTAACAACACTTTCCACGTTATTTTTTAATACTTCATCAAAACTACTTTGACTAAATTTCTCTCCTTTATCTTTTGCAAATAAAAATTCTGAAAGTTCTTTTGATCTAGGAAGGCTTCCAACATGTGTTGTCAAAATATTAGACATTAAATTAACCTGTTTTTAATAAAATCTGTTTCCAGATCATAGTTTCATCATAGAGAACCCATTCATTTTTAATACCTCTTTCTCCAAATTCAACATGATTAATACCCATTATATAAATTTTCGAATTAGAGGCTTTCCCAAAAAGACCATCTCCTTCATGTTTACCTACCATAGACCATCGAACTGAAGCTTTTTTAGGTTCATATTTTTCTTCAGTAAAAGCAATGTGCTCGACTGAGAACAATGCGTTAGGAAAAGCATCTCTTAATTGTTTCCAAAATTTTATTACCTCATCTCTACCATAGTGAGTATTTCCCCCTGGTTGAAATTGCTGTATGGCTCTGTCATAACTATCATTTATTGTTTTCTCTAAATTGATGTTCATAATAGAGGTTAAGATATTTGCATATAATTCTCCAATGTTACCAGATGCTAAAATAGGAGATTTATAAATTGATTTAACAGGTGTATTTTCATCAAAGGGTTTACTAGCTTTTTCAGGACCGCCTTCATCTTTAATTAGATTGCTTGCAAATTTCTTGGGGTCAATTCCAATTTGTCTCACAATTGCTCCTTGATCTCTCACAAGCCACTCATCATAAACTTGATTATTCATGCATGCACAATCAGCGATAGTTCGGTAATATAGTTTTTTTCCTGTTGCTTTCCCATACATTCCATCAACAGAATGAGTAGAGGTTGATAAAATGCGATGCGATGAAAAATATCCCTCATCATCATTTCCTGTCCAAATTACATCTTCACCTAAAAGTGTTCTGTCGGGAAATAGTTTTTTACTAGCATAGGTACTTTCAATTACTGGGTCTGCACCATAAATTACTCCAGATGGAGATCTTGTAGGTGTGGGGAGGCTTACATTTGGAGTATCAGCATAATAATCTCTTATTGCTTCAACATCATTGTTTTCCCAAATTTGATATGTGATCTTTAAAATATAATCAGGAAAATCTTTGAATTGTGCATCAAATCCTTTCATATAATTAATATTTAATTAGTTTGTCGTATTATAAATAAATTACCATCATGATCACTTATCTGTCTTATTGAACGAAGTGAATTTTTTGGAACAGAAAAAGTATCTTTTTCTTTAATTACAACTTTGTCTCCATCACAATCTATTTCCCATTCACCAGATAAACAATGATACACTTCTGATTTCTCCAGTTTGTATTCATGTATATGAGCACTCTTGCCGTTGAGAAGTGAAAGGCTAAAACCTGTTGCATGCGGTATATTAGGGGTAAAAGATTTATCATGAATTTGAAACTGATCAATATAGTTAATAATTTTATTAGATTGATAGTGATCATCATCAACAAAGTATTTATCTTTTATTAGATTGATAGTGATCATCATCGACAAAATATTTATCTTTATCATTAAATCGAATAACAAACTTTTCTATGTCTTCTGAAGAGTAATGATCGAAACTTTCTAACTCATTATCTTTTAGTGGTTGAATAATTTTAGTCTCATCTGTTATTTCCTGTTTCTCTGTGTCGATTAAAGAATTATCATTCATTAATACCATGCCAGATTCTTTTGCATCTTTTAAAAGTTTAGGTGTCCAAGTAATAACACCTGGATCATTTTCACCTAACACAACAAACATTAAAGCTTCTTCATCACTTACATTTTGAAAACCTCTGAACATGTTTGTAGGAAAAGAAGCAATATCACCTTTTTTTAGGATTACTTCTCCTTCTGTGCCATCAACACCCCAATAAAAACGCCAGGCACCTGAGTGAATTATAAAAACTTCTGCTGTTGTATGACTATGTAATCCAGAGCCATTCATCGGCGCAGCACTGACAGCACCAATATTAAAGCCATGTTCTTCAGCTATTTTAACATTTTGTTTAGCATCTTCACTTACACCAGGTCCTATAACTGAATAATTTTTCCTATCTTGATGACCTTTTAGTTTTCCCTCAACAAATGGTATATTACTAGGAATAAGTTCATCGAATTTGGCTAATCTAGATGTAATATTAATTGACATATTGTAATGATCTTTTATTCATTTTTTTTGAATATTATTCAAAATAATGAATAAATCAATTATTATTTAACAATAGTGTTATTAATTTATTATGGCAAACAAAATACAAAATTTCGATACAGGTGAAAAAGATAACTCAAACATAATTCATTTAGATCTTGATCCAAAAATAAATATCGAAAACAAAATATATTTTAAAAATTTATTAAATAAAATTGCTGAATGTTCTATTGAAGATTTAGAAGATAATCTTGAAAATTTATATCATGTAGATGCAGAGCTTAATGGGTTTCATCCAGTTAATGAAATTAAGGGAATTGAAGAAATAAAAAATAAATATTTAATACCTCTAAAAAAGTCATTCCCCGATCTCGAAAGAAGAAATAATCTAGTTATTGGAGGAGCATTTAGGGATAAAGTTTTTGTTTCATTTGTTAGTCATTTAACTGGAACATTTTCAAATGAATGGTTGGGCGTTAAACCAACAAACAAAACAATTCATCTTCGAACATGTGAAGCACATCAAATAACTAATAACAAAATAATTAAATCCTACACATTGATTGATACTGTAG
>LUMR01000513.1_pt1 | contig 12019 bp, 14 predicted proteins | sample 730041 | NCBI WGS metagenome assembly LUMR01 (sample SAMN03860258, study PRJNA289734) | marine metagenome | biome: seawater column; feature: ocean; material: water; isolation source: Red Sea water column Station 12 - depth 10m | place: Saudi Arabia: Red Sea | collected 2011-10-15 | depth 10 m | reverse complement strand
TTATTTATTTCTTACAGCCGCGCTTTTTCATTCATAAAAAAAAGCATCTTCATTTAGAGAACAGCAAAAAGCATTGGTAGCACTAGATTTAGCATTAAAAATCTAACTAGATTTAGCAAAGGGGGAAAATGTCAAAGGGGGGGTGAATTTAAGAATTTGAGCTATTTATTATGTTTTATTAATTTTCAGATATATTTCCTTCTCATCACATGAAAAAACACAATTTGTATTTTGAAATCAAGAAAAATCTGGTTTTCTCATTATTAAACTTTCTCTATAAATCGTTTTATGCACTGAGCAGATGGATGAAGAAATTGTAATTAATTAGAAAATTAATACTCTCCAAGATCTAATAAAGTTGATTAGTGAAGCCTTAAATTTGAGTTTTTTTTTAAATTTTGCATCTATTATTCAAATATCAGTAATTTAAATAAATTATCTCAATATTTAACTAATCAATGATAAAGAAAAAGTGATTCATCTCAATAAAGGTAAACCATTTCCTTTAGGGAGTTCTCTAACTTCACAAGGGATTAATTTTTCCTTAGTAGCCACAAATGCAGAATATGTAGAAATCTTATTGTTATTAATAATAACTATGAAAAAAAAGTATTACTTGATCCATGTTCAAGGGGTATTACCGGATGGAGAAGTTATAAAAGAGAAAATGCATTAAAAAATCAAGAAAATACTAATTCTTGTCTTAAAAGTGTTGTTTGCGATAGAAAATTATTTAATTTTAAGGATTATCCAAGACCGAAACATTCTTGGGAAGAAACAATTATTTATGAACTCCATATCAAAGCTTTCACTGAATCAACTGATAAAGATGAAAGTTGTTTTAAGAAATTTTTAAAAAAAATTCCTTATCTCAAAGAACTGGGTATTACAACAATTGAATTACTTCCAATTTTTTGTTTTGATCCTACTGATGCCCCAAATGGTCTAAAAAATTTTTGGGGATATAGTCCAATTAATTGGTTTACTCCGCATTTTGAATATCTTTCGAATGAATCCGCCGAAAAGAATAGAGAGGAATTTAGAAGATTTGTAGAGGAATGTCATAAAGCAGACATTGAAGTCATATTAGATGTTGTATACAATCACACTTGCGAAGGTGATTCAAAAGGGCCAGCAATATCTTGGAAAGGTATAGATGAAAATCTTTATTACTTTATTGGAAAAGATAAAAATTATCAGGACGTCTCCGGATGTGGTAATACTATTGCAGCAAACAGAGGATTAGTTAGAAAACTAATAATTGAATCTTTAAAATGTTGGGCGAGTGAATTAGGAGTTGATGGTTTTAGATTTGATTTAGGAATTGCCCTATCAAGAGGAGAAAATCTTTCACCGCTTGATAATCCTCCAATTTTTGAAGATATAGAATGTGAACCAGAACTTATCGATATCAAGTTCATAAGTGAGCCATGGGATTGTGGCGGTTTATATAAATTAGGTGATTTCCCATCTAAGAATACTTTCACTTGGAATGGTCATTTTAGAGATGACTTGAGGAGATTTTGGAAGGGGGATAAAGATACAGCTTGGAATATGAGCGATAAAATAAAAGGTTCTCCATCTATTTATAAAGAAGATAATATTTTTCCAAAGTCGATAAATTTTATTACTTCACATGATGGATTCACTCTAAAAGACTTAGTAACTTTCAATAGAAAACATAATTTTGCCAATAGAGAACAAAATAGAGATGGAGATAACCATAACAATTCTTGGAATCATGGTACTGAGGGACCAACTACGAACTTATTAATCAATGATTTAAGAAAAAGACAACAAAAAAATCTTATTCTTAGTTTACTTATCTCTAAAGGTGTTCCAATGATACTTATGGGTGATGAGATAGGAAGATCACAAGGCGGGAACAATAATTCTTGGTGCCAAAATAATTTATTGGGCTGGATGAATTGGGAACATGGTCAACAAGATTTGGAATTATTAGAATATTTTAAATACGTCATAAAAATCCGAAAAAAACTAATAAACATTTTCAATCCATCATTCTTCCCTAATAATCAAACCAATGAAAATATTCCAACATATCATTGGCATGGAACAAAGTTAGATAGCCCCGATTGGAGTAGTTGGTCTCACACAGTTGCCTTTAGCATTAACAAAGACAAAACTAGTCCGCTGGTTTGGATAGGTTTAAATGCATATTCAAAAAGTATCGATTTCCCCTTGCCGAAATGTAAATATAATTGGTTAAAAGTTATCGACACTAGCATGTCTGAGATTTTTGAACCCTTAACTATTAATGAAAAATCTGTTTCAATAAAGAGTAGAAGCTCTTTACTAATCATTTCAGAAGAAGTATTTGGGGCAAAAAATAATTTATTCTAAAAGCGGGCGGCGGGAATCGAACCCGCATCTTCAGCTTGGAAGGCTGAGGTTTTACCACTAAACCACGCCCGCATTAAGTAATAGAATTACCATTGCAATAATACATTATCAAACAATAAACAAAGTAAAAAGATTGGAAAATTCACACTCGAAAAAAAATATTTCTAGATCAACAACAAGATTAATGTTCTCTTATGGGCTAGGAGATGCAGGCACAGGTTTAGTCGCGACACAATTTGGTTTTTTTCTTTTCAAATTCTTTATTTCTGCTGGTTTACCAGTAATAATTGCAGGATCATTATTAATGTTAATAAAGATATGGGATGCAGTAAATGATCCGTTAATTGGATGGTTAAGTGATCGTACTAAATCAAGATGGGGGCCTAGAATCCCTTGGATGGTAGCAGCATCTGTTCCTCTTGGTTTCTCTTTAGCTGCGATATGGTGGACACCCACTGGTTCAGTGCTAACCAAGACTATTTACTATGCCATAATTTCTATAATCGTAATGACTGCTTATACAAGTATTAATCTTCCTTTCGCAGCTCTTTCTACTGAAATTTCTGAAAAAACAGCAATAAGAACAAGACTAAACGCATCTAGATTTACTGGCTCAATAATCGCAGGACTAACTGGTTTAATAATTGCTGGAGTTGTATTAGGTTCCGAAGGATCAGCAAATAATGAATATTTTTTAATGGGTAAAATAAGCGGATGTATTGCAGTTGCTGCAACATTAATTTCTTGTTGGGGATTAGCTCCATTCGCAAAAAAAGCAAGAAGGCCTTCAGGAAAAGTTGAAGCTATAACACTTCAATTCAAAAGGATCTTCAGAAATAAAAAATTTCTAAAAGTTATTACGCTTTATATTCTTCTCTGGTGCGCCTTACAATTGATGCAAACAGTAGCGTTAATCTATGTAGAGGATGTACTGAATGTACCAACATATATTGCGAAGTGGATCCCGATACCTTTCCAAATTAGCGCTTTAGTGGGTTTACAAATATGGACCAGAGTATCAAATAAATTGAACAGGATTTCAGCGTTAAACTATGGAGCGATTATGTGGATTATTTCATGTACAGCAGCTTTATTTTTACCTTCATTATCAAAAATTTCAGGAGTTGGAGATAGTTTATTCCTAAATGCCAGCAACATATTTCTGTTCATTCTTTTAATTTTCATAATCTGTCTTATTGGCATTGGAGCTTCAACCGCTTTTCTTATCCCTTGGTCACTACTTCCTGATGCAATAGACGAAGACCCAGAGAAACCAGCAGGATTATATACTGCTTGGATGGTACTTATTCAGAAGATTGGTATCGCGTTTAGTGTTCAATTATTAGGATTTTTATTGTATTTATCAGGCTATCAATCATGCTTTGTTGATAAAGATGGTCTAAATATTATTGAACAATGCTACTCAGCACAATTAACTATTAGATTATGTATTGGTTTTATACCCTCAATATTGGTAATAATTGGTCTTTTAATCATGAGAAAATGGGATCGAAAATTAATTACAAACTAATATAAAGATATGTATTACCTTGATTTTTTCAAAAGACTTCTAAGCAGCCTAGTCATTGGCGGGCAAGCAATTAATTTTATCTTTAAGGGTAAAATTTCCAAAAATGATCTCTTTGACCAACTTATGGAGTCAGAGAAATGGCTCCTCTTCTAACTGCTACTTTAATGACTGGAAAGGTTGCCACTGCCTATGCTGCTCAACTGGGCACTATGAAAGTCACAGAACAAATTGAGGCAATAACCATGTTAAGGACCGAACCAGTCCAATATTTGGTAGTCCCAAGGTTACTATCGATGGTAATAATGTCTCCAATACAGTGTCTTTTGTTTTTATCTGTAGCTTTATGGAGTGGACAAATTTGGAGCACAATTTTTTATAAAGTTCCTCCAATAGTTTTTTGGACATCTGTAAGATCAGGTAATGTGAGTTTAACCAGTACAGACTTAACTTCAATGTTAATAAAATCTGTAGTGTTCGGATTACTTATTTCAATCATTGCTTGTGGATATGGACTTACAACCAAAGGAGGTCCAAAAGAAGTTGGAACAAGTACAACAGGTGCAGTTGTAATGACTCTCGTTACTGTATCTTTAATGGATGTATTACTAACGCAAATTTTATTTGGATGATCCTATGTTTAATACTAAATCAAAAAAAGAGGAGCCAGTAATAATATCTCCTTCATTTCAGTTGCCAATCATTCTAATAGTTTTAAGTTTTATGCTTTTGTTTTTGAATATTGGTTCTTTGCCAACAATAGTTTTTGCTTCTTTTAGCTTTTTTTTATTACTTCAGTCATTCACCTTAAGAATAAAAATAACAAATGATGATTTTATCGTTTTACAATTAGGGAAAGAGATTAGAACTTTTCCATTCAAGAACTGGATATCATGGAAATTCTTTTTCCCTATAATCCCAGGTATTTTTTATTTTAGAGAAAAGTCCAGTCCTCATTTATTACCAATTTTATTTAATCCAAAGCAATTAAAAGATGAGCTCATAAAAAAAGTTGACTCCCTGGAAATTAAAAATTCTTAAAATTCAGACTTTGCCTAATCATCAAAATTATTTAAATGACCAATACAGAAATTTCCGACAATAATCCTGAAAAGGAATTAAAAATAGATAAGTCAATTTCAGATGATAAAACAAAACAAATTAGTAAGAAAAATACAACTCAAAATAAAAAAATTACACCGAAAAACGATAAATCAACTAAATCTTTTGATGAAATTTCTAATGAAATTTTTAGAGATCTCGTTTCAAAAAAAGACTCTTTAGTTAAAGAAATAAAAGAGTTAGAAACAAAAAAAAATGAAATAGAAAAAGATATTGAGTCTAATTTTAAAGGACAGTCAGATAATATTGCTAAAAGAGTTAAAGGCTTTCAAGAGTACTTAACTGGAGCTTTGCAGAATCTTTCACAAAACGTAGAGAAACTTGAATTAGTTTCTCAACCAATAATCGTAAAGCCTTCTCCCCTTGATGAGAAAAAGCAAGACAATAGCACAAATAATGTAGTTAATGTTCCTGCTCTTTCTGAAACATTTAAGCCAGATGAAGAGATTATAAAAAGTTGCTTTTCAAGTTTTACAGAACAACCTGATTTTTATGCAGAACCTTGGAAATTAAGACGGAGTCTTGATTCATCAGATATAGAAATTATGGATGATTGGTTCTTTAACATGGGCGGAAGAGGTTCTCTTGAAAGTAGAGGATCTCGACAAAAAAATGCCTTGTTATCAGCTGGCTTAATATCTATTCTTGGCGAATTATATGGAGATCAATTTCAGACTCTTATTTTAGCTTCGCAGCCTGAACGATTAGGTGAATGGAGAAGAATTCTTCAAGATTCACTTGGTCTAACAAGGGATGACTTTGGACCTAATAGTGGGATTGTTCTTTTTGAAAGGCCTGAAGGTGTCATCGAGAGAGCTGATAGATTAGAAGCGAATGAAGAATTGCCATTTATTATCATTGATGCAGCAGAAACCTCTGTTGAAATTCCAATACTTCAATTCCCATTATGGGTTGCATTTGCTGGTTCAGATAATGAAATTTACGATGATCTTGAACTAAACTAAGCTTTATGAATATCTTAATAATTTTTGCAAGTTATCTTTTAGGATCACTTCCGACAGGTTTTTTAATTGGGAAATATCTCAAAAATATAGATCTAAGAACTATAGGTTCTGGATCTACAGGTGCCACAAATGTCTTAAGAAATGTTGGGAAATGGCCAGCACTTTTTGTATTTATCATTGACGTTGGGAAAGGCCTTATTGCAGTAAAAATTGCTCAATATTACACAGATCAAGGATTAATAGAAGTTATAGCAGGGATATCCGCTATCTCAGGACATATTTGGCCAATATGGCTTAGAGGTAAAGGAGGGAAAGCTGTTGCAACTGGATTAGGTATGTTTTTAGCTCTTTCTTGGAAAGTTGGACTCGCATCTCTTGGTATTTTTTTAATAGTCCTAACAAAAACTAAATTTGTTTCTTTATCCAGTATTTCAGCTGCAATCTTACTTCCTATTTTTATGTTTTTTTACCTAGGTAAATTTATGCACTCATATTTTTTTATAAGTTTAATTGTGGCATTATTAGTAATCTGGAAACATAGAACAAACATAACAAGATTGCTTAAGGGAGAAGAATCCAAAATTAATCAGAATCAATAGATTTAAATATTTCTATTAGAGCTTTATTAGGATCTATAGCTTTTGATATTGATCTACCAATGACTAATTTAGAAGCGCCATTATCTATAGCTTCATGGGGAGTCATAATTCTATTTTGATCATCTTTATTGTCAATATTTAATCTGATACCTGGTGTAATAAGTTCAAAATTATCCTTATAAATAGATCTCAACATTTTTACCTCCCAAGGGGAACAAACACATCCATCTAATCCGGCATCAAAAGACAACTTTGCAAGTCTCAATACATTTTCTTCAATTGAATTATTTCTATCAAGATCAGTTTGAAAATCTTTAAGAGAAAAGCTTGTTAAAACAGTTATTCCTACAACCAATGGAGGTTTTACACTGACTGAGGTAGCTCCTTCTAAAGATGCTTTTTTCGAATCCTTAAGAGCTTTTAAACCTGCTGAAGCATGAATAGAAATTATATCAACCCCTAATTTTGAAACTTGGAAACATGCTGCACGCATGGTATTTGGAATATCATGAAATTTTAAGTCTAAAAAAATTTTTTTATTTAAACCTTTTAATATTTCAATAACCCTTGGACCTTCCCTAACAAAAAGTTCTAAACCAACTTTAACCCACTTAATATTAGGACATTTTTCCAAAAGTAATTTTGCTTGACTTACATCTAATCCATCAATTGCCAATATTATTTTATCTTCTGAATTAAATCTGTTATTCATCAATTTTCAGTTTTCAAACCTCTTAATTATTTTTTTTCCAATTTGCAAAATTTTTCCTTCCAAATCATTTTTTGAATTAAAAACTAAATCAGGATTTATTACTTTTTGACTATCAATTTTTACACCCCCACCTTTAATAGATCTTTTGGATTCGCTGCTAGATTTGAAAAGTTTTAGAGCACTTAATAAGTAGAAAAACTTTACTGGAAAAACTACTTCTTTTAAAGAAATCTCTGGAATTTCTCCAACTTTTTCTTTGTGTCCAAGGAATAATTTTTCGCAGTTTGATTGCGCCTTTAATGCTTCTTCGGCCCCATGGAATAAAGTAGTAACTTCTAAAGCCATTCTTCTCTGTAATTCACGAGGATTTGAGTTTTCCAGAAAACTTAAATCTAATTCAGTAAGTAATTCAAAATAGGTGGGTATTATATTATCGGGTACTTTTTCTAATTTTGAATACATTGAAAGAGGATCTTCAGTTAAACCGACGGTGTTAAATTCAGATTTACTCATCTTCTTAACTCCATCTAAACCTGTCAAAATTGGCAGCAGAACACCAAATTGAGGGTCTTGTTTAAAATGCCTTTGAAGGTCTCTTCCTATTGCAATATTAAATTTCTGATCTGTGCCTCCAAGCTCAATATCTGATTGAACAACTACCGAATCGTAACCTTGTAATAGTGGATATAAGAATTCATGCAAAGCAATTGGGACTTGCGAAGTGTACCTTTTATTAAATTCCTCCTTAGCTAGCATTTGACTAACTGTTGCACTCCCCATTAATTCAATTATCGAATTAAGATTTAATCCTTTTAACCATTCACTGTTATATCTAATTTCTATTCTATCTTTTGAATCAAAATCTAAAATAGATTCATTGGCTGGCTTTCCCATCCCTAGTTGGGTTAAGTATGTTTTTGCATTATCCTTAACTTGTTTTTCCGATAACTGAACTCTTGTTTTATTTTTTCCGGTTGGATCTCCAATTTGAGCAGTAAAATCCCCAATAATTAAAACTGCAATATGTCCATTATCTTGGAATGCCCTAAGTTTTTTAAACAATATGCTGTGCCCAAGATGAATATCGGTTCCAGTTGGATCGATGCCGAGTTTAACCCTTAATTTTTTATTATTTTTTTTCGCATGATCAATTATCTCCGAAAAGGTTTGATCTGTTCCCTTAATTGGAAAATATTCTTCTATTCCTCTTGACAGCCATGATGGCAATTTTAAATTATCTGTCATGAAGCTTTAACCGTTAACTTTAAGAAGTTTTATCAAGTTCATCCTTCATTCTTATTAAGGTTTTATTCATTTGATCGAACATTTGATCAGGAGTAATCCCAAATTGACTTAACTGTGTCTTTAATTGTTCTACTGTCATTTTTGCTTGAAAATCTTCAGACAATTCAAATCTCTTCATAAAAACCTTATAACGATCCATAAGAGATTCCATTTTTTTTATAAACATTTTTTTCCCTTCTCTATCAAATTTTCCATAATCAGAGCCAAGTTTCATAAGTTCTTGGTAATCTGTAAAAAGCTTTTTAGCTTCTTCTTGAACGATGTCTGACTCAAAGAATCCCATTTCTATTTTTTTACTTCGCAAGATTAAGGCTCAATTACAAGATAACAAGAATCTTTTAAATTGATTAGAACATTAATAAATTTTAGTTTATAAATAATTCTTTGATTTATATTTTTTCAGAATTAAATTTAGTAGACATGTTTCATAAATATTGGAAAAATTTAACGTAAATAATATTTCAAACCAAAATAGACAATTTGAATTATTTGGTTCAAATGTAAATACATCAATTAATTTTCAACACTCAAATAATCTAAAAATCAAAGGCGAAATCCTAACTGAATGGAGAAATAGAATATATAATCACCAATTCAAAATTTCAAAAGATACTCACAACAAAACTTTGCACCAAACAAGTCTTCCTATAAATACAATTTCCGATGAAAGAAAAATTGATCCGTTTTCCTTGCAGCCATTATCATTGAACTTTTGGAGAACCAATCAATATATACACAATGGGCCAGCAATGTATTTTGTAATTGACTCGATGGAGAGTTCTAAAATAATCCTTTATATAGGAGAAACAAATTCAGCAAATAAAAGATGGAAGGGAGAACATGACTGTAAAAATTACCTCATGAACTATAAAGAAGCCCTAGCTCATAACAAACTCTCAAGTCACCAAGATATTCGTTTCTTCTTAGATGTACCTAAAGAAGTAAAATTAAGACGTAAATTAGAACAGCAACTGATATATTTATGGTTACCACCCTTTAATAAAGAAACCCGAGATAGGTGGGCAACTACTTTCACAAACAACTAAAAGTTAATTAAATCCGCTTTACAAATGCAATTTTCCACATTCCAAAAAAATCTAGATAACTGGCAAGGTGCTTCATTAATTTTTGGAGTTTTAGAGGAAGAAATTGCAAGCCAACTTGAAAACATAAAATTTGTTGTTGACCCAAAATTATTACTAAAAAAAGTTACTCAAAAAAAATTTAAAGGAGAAAAAGGAAAAACTTTAAGCTTTGAATTTTTAGATCAAAAATTAGAAACTTTATTCATAGTTGGTCTTGGCAAATCAAAAGACCTAAATAAAAGTGATATAGAAAACTCTATAGGAAATCTAGTTAGGAAAACTGTTGATAAAAATGAAAAAATGAGCATCTTGCTACCTTGGGAATTTATAAATTCACAACTAGAAATAAATCAATTAGCAGAGTCAGTCAGATTATCTGCCTATAAGGACAATAGATTCAATAAGAAAAAAGATGAAAAGAAAGTTCTTAAAGAAATAGAGTTTTTGAATTTAAAAAAATTTGAGAATATTAGCTTTGAAGAGACAGCACAAATATGTGAAGGTGTAGAACTAGCTAGAAGACTTGTAGCCGCCCCTCCAAATAGTCTTACGCCTCAGGAAATGTCTATACAAGCTTCTCAAATAGCTAAAGATCATGGTTTGGAAGTAAAAATTTTAGAGGCAAAAGATTCTCAAATTGAAATGATGAAATATGATATGGGCGGAAGCGCTGCAGTTTTAGGAGCAGCAAAAGCACTTGGAGCAATAAAACCAAAGGGATTAGAAATTCATTTTATTGTGGCATCTTGCGAAAACATGATAAATGGATCTGCAGTACATCCTGGAGATGTAGTTAAAGCATCTAATGGTAAGACAATTGAAATAAATAACACTGATGCAGAGGGTAGACTCACATTAGCTGATGCTTTAACTTACGCATCAAATTTAAAACCGGATTCAATAATAGATCTCGCAACTTTAACAGGAGCTATTGTTGTTGCATTAGGGAATGATGTAGCTGGATTCTGGAGCAATAATGATGATCTAGCAAATGACCTAAAAGCTGCATCAGCCCAGTCTGGAGAAGAATTATGGCAAATGCCTTTACAAAAATCTTATAAAGAAGGTTTAAAGTCTCATATAGCTGATATGAAAAATACAGGTCCTAGAGCAGGTGGGTCAATAACTGCTGCTTTGTTTTTAGAGGAATTCTTTGATAAAGAGATTAAATGGGCTCATATTGATATTGCTGGGACTTGTTGGACTGATAAGAATAAGGGAATTAACCCATCAGGTGCAACCGGTTTTGGAGTTAAAACTCTTGTTCAATGGATTAAAAATAAATAACTATATTTAAATCATTCATTCCAAAGATTTGTTGATCTAGCGTTATCTCCCCATAATTTATCCAACCTCTGATCTCTCCCAAATTCATTAGAGGCCGAAAGAATTGCATTTTTTGCATCACTTTCCTCCGTTTCATCTTTGAAAAAGATCACTGGCCTATAAGAATCTCCACGATCACAAAATTGACCCTTGCCGTCTAGAGGATCAATATTTCTGAAATAAAGCCTAAGTATCTCGGGTAAAGTTACCAATTTGGAATCATAGTTTACCAAAACCACTTCCTGATGTCCTTCATGATTTTCGTAAGTAGGATTTTGCAAATCTCCACCTGAATAGCCACTTTGTACAAAATTTATCCCCTTTAATGACTCTAAATCATGTTCTAAACACCAAAAACAACCTCCTGCAAGAATCAATTCCTCTGCAAAAGCGTTTACAGGGTTAACAAATATTGAAAGAGCAACTATTAGAGATAAGAGGTATTTCATTTTTTTATTATAAAGTTCAAATAATAGAATTAATAATCTCTTTAGCAGCTCTTTGGACTACGCCCTCTTCACCTAATTCTTTTTTTAAAAAAGCATAACCTTTTTTAATTTTTATTTTTTCTGACTTTCCCTCAAGAATCCTACAAGATTTGTAAAAAATTTTCTTTTCGTCAAACTCTCTTTGCACAAACTCAGGGATTATTAATTTATTAACTAACAAATTTACAGGAGAAATATATTTTACTTTGAAATTAAGAATTTTTTTAGCAATAAAAGCAGTTACCCTACTTACTCTATAACCAACAATCTGTGGGATTCCATATAAAGCTAATTCCATATTAACTGTCCCAGATTTGCAAAAAGAAATTTTAGTAAGCGAATAAATATAAGGCTTTAATTTTGCACTATCTTTTTGAGAAATCACAAGTCCTTTAACTTGATATTTTCTAAAGGCTTTTTTGAATATTTCATCAAAAGCATCCCGACAGGAGGGAATGAAGACAACCAAACTTGGATATTTTTGTTGTAACTTTTTAGCCACTCTCATAAAAGTAGGTAATATAT
>LUMR01000297.1_pt1 | contig 12019 bp, 15 predicted proteins | sample 730041 | NCBI WGS metagenome assembly LUMR01 (sample SAMN03860258, study PRJNA289734) | marine metagenome | biome: seawater column; feature: ocean; material: water; isolation source: Red Sea water column Station 12 - depth 10m | place: Saudi Arabia: Red Sea | collected 2011-10-15 | depth 10 m | reverse complement strand
GCCGTTAACCCTAAAATCATTAATGCGAAATAATCTGGCGATCTAAAAGATAAACTTACTTTTGATAAACTTGGAGCCATAAACAATAAATAAATTGCTGATAGTGTTCCACCTGCAAATGAACTCCAGGCGGCGATAGCTAATGCTTTACCGGCTTTACCTTGTTGTGCCATTGGATATCCATCAAAAGAAGTTGCGACAGTTCCTGGAACTCCTGGTGCATTTAACAAAATGGAGGAGGTAGAACCGCCAAATACTGCCCCATAATAAACTCCAGCCATTAAAATCAGGCCCGTTGCAGGATCAAAACCATAAGTAATTGGTATCATTAAAGCAATCGCTGTCATGGGACCTAAACCAGGTAACATTCCAATAATTGTTCCAAAGAAACAACCAATCATCACCATAAAAATATTTTGAAATGATAATGCTGTAGTTAAACCAATTAATATTCCTTCTGTCATCCCATCACTCCAATAGATTTTAAAAAGGGATCCCTTAAATAAATTTCAAGAACTCCGTGAAGCAAATACATAAATCCAGCAACAAATGGAAAAGAAAGTAAAAACATTAAAACCCATCTTCTCTCACCTAAAAAGTAATAAGAAGCAAATAAAAATAAAGATGTAGTTAAAAAGTAACCCACTTTTAAAATTGTTGCCCCGTAGATAATTGCAATTACAATTAGTAATGCCGTTTTTTTGTATTCTAAAGTTCTATGTTCAACTTTTATAGTATCTGGATCTGGTAAGATTAATTTTAAACCAGAAAAAAATAAACCAGCATATCCTAAATAAATTGGAAATGTTCTTGCATTAAATGGTGCATTTTCATCGAACGCAAAAACTTGTATTTGATAAGCTGTATATAAATAGAATGCTGAGAAAATAAAAAAGAGCAGTGATATAATTTTTGTCGTATTTATATTCACTGCTCTTTAAATTAATTAATCCAGAGGATTAAATAACTCCTAGTTTCTTCATAAGAGCTGTCATTTCTTTTGTTTGAGTTTTTAAAAACTTAACAAACTTTTTGTCTGGGTTATAAATATTTACCCAAGCATTTCTTGCTCTTACTGCTTCCCATTCAGGAGTTTTTTGTACATCGCCTAACATTTTAGCAATAGCTTTTTTATCTTTGCTACTCATGCCTGGAGGACCAAAAAATCCTCTCCAGTTTACGAATTGTACATCATATCCTTGCTCTTTAAGTGTAGGTGCATCAGGTGCATCACCAACTCTATCAGGCGCAGTTATACCAATGATTCTTACTTGGTCTCTTGCTCCCATTAATTCACCTAAACCTGTAGATATAATTTGAGTTTCTCCAGATAAAAGTCCAGCTAATGCTTTTCCACCTGCATCATAAGGAATATAAGCTACAGCATTCGGATCTGCACCAGCAGCTTGAAATGCTAAAGCACCAATTAAATGGTCCATACTTCCTCTAACAGAACCACCAGCCATTTTTATTGAACTAGGGTTTGCTTTATATGCATCAACAACATCTTTAAAGTTTTTGAAAGGTGAGTCTTTTGCAACTGCAATTGCACCATAATCACCAATTACTCCAGCAATTGGCACAACATCTTTATAAGATAAAGTTCCACTTCCACTGACATAACCTTTGTGTCTTGTAATTGATCTCAAAACTAGTGGTGTTGATTGAACTAAGATTGTATTTTCTGGCTTAGTATTAATCATGTAAGCAAGAGCTTTTCCACCACCACCACCTGACATATTTTCAAATGATGCGCTTTTTAAAAATCCAGCTTTTGTCAAAGCTTCTCCAGTACCTCTAGCAGTTCCATCCCAACCACCACCAGCACCACCACCAATTACAAAATGTAGTTTATCAATTGCAATTGAGTTGACTGTAGTTGTTGATAATAAAAGAGCGGCAGAGAATAAAACTGAAAAAAAAGATTTAATTAGTTTCATTATTTCCTCTCGTTGTTATAGTTAATTACATAGATTAAACATACTTTTAGTAATCTAGTCAACAACCAAAGATAGAGCACATGCAGAACGTGATTCCCTTTAACCGAGAAAGTTTTGGGCAATTATTATCAAAAAAATTTTTATTAGTTATTGTGATCTCTATTCCTAGTGCGATTGTCGCTGACTTTTTTAAGGTCCCACTTGCGTGGATGATTGGTCCGATGATAGCAACCTCTTTGATTGCCCTAAAAGGTTTTCAAGTAATAATGCCAAGATTAGCCCTTAGCTCAATCTTAATTATTTTAGGATTACATATTGGAAACTATATTGATCAAAATTTACTTAATCAGATGGTTAATTGGATTTGGACCACAATTATAATGTTTTTTTATATTGTTATTAGCATTCTAATTGTTTCTAAATATTTACAAAAATTTTCTGATTACAAAGAAAAAACATCTATATTTTCTGCAGCCCCAGGTGCTTTAGGACCATTAATGATTTTAGCAGAGTATGAAAAATCAGATTTATCTCAAGTAGCTACAGCTCATTTAATTCGATTAATAATTATAATAACTTTATTCCCTTTTATAATAGTTAGTCTTTACCCAGCTGAAGCTTTAGAATTAGAAAAATTTGATTACATGTCTCAAAACCATTGGGAATTAATTATATTAATTATTGTTTCGTTAGTGTTCATATTTTTTTTTGATAAATTTAAAGTTCCAGCTGCACTATTATCTGGAACACTAGTTGCAAGTGGAGTTTTACAAATATCTGACATCGCGTCATACAAATTACCTGATGCATCAATAAATTTTTGTTTATTAATTTTGGGAGCTTCTGTTGGATGTAGGTTTGCAAATAAAACATTTAAAGAAGTGGCAAATAACTCTTTTCATGGATTAGTCGCAACCATACTTTTAGTTTTATTAGGTCTGATAGCAGCATACGTTGCAACATTTTTTGTAGATAATAACATTTTGTCACTGATCTTATCCTTTTGCCCTGGAGGTATTTATGAGGTGGCAGTAATAGCGATTGCTTTTGACCTTGAGCCAGATTTTGTTGCTTTTCATCATATTATAAGATTGTTATTTATACTCTTTGTCGTGCCAGTGATTTTAAGAATAATCGAAAAAACTAGGTTAAAGAATTAGATAATCTTTCAAAAACTCTTTCAGCACTTAAGTTTTTTAGATCCGTAACTTCAATTGGTTTAAAATTTTCTCTTTCAATACTTACTTTGTACGCTGTTGTATGTTTGCCGAATAATGTAAGACCTTTGGCTCCTACATGAGCAGCTATGTGCGCAGGACCAGTATCATTTGCAACAACAAATGAACTATCTTTTATCAAGGCAGTAAGTTGAGAAATATCTAGCGCTCTTCCATTATCCAGTAAAGCTAATGCATTAATATTTTTTGCTTCTCGACCATATTTCCTTACCTGCTTTTGGAAAAAGAATATTCTTATAAAAATTAGTTCTAGATGAATTTTGCAAGTCAAAAACTTTAGAAAAGTTATGTTTTTTTATTTCACGCATTAAAAAATATAAATATATTAAATTAAACCTAGGTAGTCTTTTGTCTAAAATAACATTATGAATAAATGGATTTTTTTTGAATAAATCAATAAATGGTTTTGTAGTAAGAAGATGAATTTGATCATTTTTATGATTTTCAGATATGTCTTGAATAGCACCACTAGCTTGAGATATATCTCCTAAAGATCCGTGTTTGATAATTAGTATATTAGACATATTTATAACAAGATAACATAGTATTAAATTTTATGAATAAAATTATAGTAGAAGTTTCAGTTGGAGAACTTTTAGATAAAATTTCAATTTTAGAGATTAAAAAAGAAAAGATAAAAGATGCTGAAAAATTAAAATTCATTAATAACGAACACTCTATTCTTAAAAATCAGTTGGATGAAAATATCAAATCTGATGAAAAGCTGAATAATCTTTACCAATCTCTTAAAGAAATTAACTCAAAACTTTGGGTTATCGAGGATGATAAAAGACAATGTGAGAAAGAAAAGGATTTCGGGGAAAAATTTATTAAGCTTTCAAGAGATGTTCATTTTCTAAATGATGATCGGGCAAAAATTAAATTAGAGATTAACAATCACACTGGATCAACTATCAAAGAAATAAAAGAATACACCAGTTATTAAATCATTAATGGGACTTCATTTTTCAAAAGAGGAATTTAGAGTTAGAAAATCGAAAGTTTTAGACTCCATGAAAGATCAAAACATTGATGCTTTATTAATGTTTAGACAAGAGTCTATGTATTGGTTAACTGGTTATGACACATTTGGATATGTTTTTTTTCAAACATTAATTTTAGATAAAAAAGGAAACACAATATTACTGACTAGAGCTCCAGATTTAAGACAGGCACAAAATACATCCAATATAAAAGACATTAGAATTTGGGTTGATAAAGATGGATCGAACCCAACCGATGATCTTAAAGTTATTTTGGATGAGCTCAATCTTAAAGGAAAAAAATTAGGAATTGAATATGAGGCTTATGGATTGACTGGAAAAAATACATTGAAGCTCAATAAGTCTTTAGAGAATTATTGTTCTGTTGAAGATAAATCAGACTTAATAACAAAGTTAAGAGTAGTGAAATCCAAAGAGGAAATTGTTTATGTAAAAAAAGCTGCAGAACTAGCTGATCAAGCTTTGGATGAAGTTTGGAAATATGCCAAAGCGGGTGTGAATGAGTCTAAGATTTTAGCTGAAATGAATAAAGTTATATTTGAAGGAGGCGGAGATTATCCTGCAAATGAATTTATTATTGGTTCAGGAAAAAATGCTCTTCTTTGCCGTTATCAATCAGAAAAACAAACTTTAAATGATCAAGATCAATTAACTATAGAATGGGCTGGTACTTATAGACATTACCATTCAGCAATGTTTAGAACAATTCCTATAGGTAAAGCAGATCCTAAACATCATAAAATGCATGAGGCGTGTGTTGAAGCGTTAAAGAATTGCGAAAATAAATTAAAACCTGGAAATAAAATTGGAGAGGTTTTTGATATTCACGCAAAAACTTTTGATGATCTTGGTTTTAATAAAGCAAGAATGAATGCATGTGGATATTCTTTAGGTACTACTTTCGCTCCAAATTGGATGGATTGGCCAATGTTGTACACAGGGAATCCATACGTTATTGAACCTGGAAATGTTTTTTTTATGCATATGATATTAATGGACTCAGAAAATCAATTAGCAATGAACTTAGGTGAAACTTATTTAGTCACTGAACAAGGTAACGAAAGACTTGGTAAACAAAAAATTGATTTAGTTGTGCTTTAATTAAAGCTGTATTTCTTTTCTAAAAACTTAATCACATTATGAATTATAAAGGTCATAAATAGATAAATACCACCAGCAACAATAAATACCTCAATTGGTTTAAAAGTTGTTGAAATTATATATTTTGCAACACCTGTAAGGTCCATTATAGTGACAGTACTTGCTAAAGAAGTTCCTTTCATCATTAGGATAATTTCATTTCCATAAGCTGGTAAAGATTGTCTAATAGCGATAGGAATTTGAATTTTATAAAAGATTACTTTATTTGAGATACCCAAACTTTTACCTGCCTCTATTATTCCAGGTTTAATGGTTTGAAATGCTGATCTCAATATCTCTGAAGTGTAAGCACCCGTGTTTAGAGCAAAAGCAATTATTGCACACCAATATGGTTCTTTTAAAATTACCCATAAAACTGTCGATCTTAAATATTCAATCTGACCTAATCCAAAATAAATAATGAATATCTGTACTAAAAGTGGTGTACCTCTAAAAACATAAGAATATCCATAAGCAAATCTATTGATAAATATATTTTTATTTAATCTTAGAATTGCAAAAAATAAGCCAATGAATAATCCAATTATTAAAGAAACTGAAAGAAGTTTTAAAGTTATTACAGCAGCATTTAGTAACTTTGGGAGACTATTAATCATTAATTCAAGATCCATTAGTACCCCCTACTATATTTAACTTCTAATCTGTTAATTAATTTCATGCTCACAAAAGTAAGTAGTAAATACAAAACTGCAGCAAATGAATAAAAGAATAATGGATCTCTCGTTGATCCAGCAGCAATATAAGATTGTCTCATGATTTCAACTAAACCTGTAACTGAAATTAGAGAAGTGTCTTTTAGAGTTATCTGCCAAACATTACTTAGATTTGGAATAGCTAATCTTAATGTTTGAGGTAAAATAATTTTAAAAAATTTTCCAAATTTATTTAAACCTAATACATTGGCAGCTTCGAACTGGCCTTTATCAATTGATTGAATTGCTCCCCTAAAAACTTCAGTTGAATAAGCACCAGAAATTATTCCAATTGCAAATGCACCTGTGATAAATGCATTTATTTCAATATACTCATTATAACCAAATATTGATGCAACAAACATAACTGCACCAGTTCCACCAAAAAAGAAAAGATAAATTACTAATAATTCTGGAACACCTCTTATTATAGTTGTGTAAGAATTAGCTATGAAATTTAAAAACTTATTTTTAGATAATTTTAATGGAGTAAAGATTAACGCAAAAAGAAAACCTATAATCATTGCTGTAATTGAAACAGCTATAGTCATTAGAGTGGCACGAAATAACTCGTCACCCCAACCAGTATCTCCAAATGCTAGAAGTTCCATATAGATTGGCGACTATACATTATAGTCGCCAAATCTAAAATTAATTACATAGAGGCATCAAAACCAAACCATTTAGTAGCTATTCTACTAATGTCTCCGTTTTTTCTAGCCTTCTCGATTGCTTTGTTAAATGCTTTTAATAATTCAGTGTCGTCTTTTCTAATTCCAACTCCAACACCATTACCAAATGCTCCACCTGAAAAAGTTGGACCTACAAGAACAACTGGTTTACCAGATTTTTCAGCATAATCTGTAAAAGCAACTGCAGCTGCTAATGCAACATCACATCTTCCTGATGCTAAGTCTAAGTTGACTTCATCTTGAGTTTTGTAAGTTCTCAGATTTATTTTTCCTACATCACCAGATTCTAAAAAGTTTTGGTGAATAGTTGCTGTTTGTGTACAAACAGTTTTACCAGCAAGTGCACCCGTTAAAGTTTTTAAAGTTTTTTTAACACCTGAACCACCTAAAGTAAGATTGATCCCCTCTGGAGTATCCATACCTTCAAGGTCAGAACCTTTCATAACTGCTAAAGATGCAACTTCATCTGCATAACCTTGAGAAAAGCTAATAGCTTTTTGTCTTTCTGCAGTAATAGACATACCTGCCATAATTGCATCAAATTTTCTCATAATTAAAGCTGGTATCATTCCATCCCAATCTTGTTCAACAATCTCACATTGCTGTCCAATATATCTGCAGAGTGTGTAAGCTAATTCAACTTCAAATCCGATTAATTTACCTGATGCATCTTTAGAATTCCATGGAGGATAAGCACCTTCTGTTCCAATTTTAATTTTATCAGCATTAACATTTCCAATAATCAATAATGAAAATAAAACTGAAAAAATAGTTTTTTTAAATATATTCATCATTCTCTCCTTTAATAAAAAAATATTATTTCACAAATCAGAGACTTTAAAAAGAAAAAACTAATGATTTATTGAAGACGAGAAATTCCAAGAACAATCAAAACTGGGTACATAAACCCTAGATAATTTGGTATTTCCAAAATGATGATGAAAAACATTCATCCAATTTTCAACTTGAAGAGGTTTTTTATCTTGGCTGCCAACTTGTGCTGTGATCACACCCTTTGGTTTTAATATTCTTACTAAAGAGTCCATATTTTTTGCAGCCAAATCTATACAAAACTGATCATCATTTAAATCTACAAAAATATGATCGTATGTATCGTCTTTTACTGATTTAATACTATGAAACGCATCTCCCCAAACACATTTAACTGAATTTTTCTCTGTAGCTTTTTTTCCAATGTCCCCTAAATGTTTATTACAAACTTCAACTACCTCAGGATCAAGTTCATACCAATCGATAAAATTAAATTTTTTAGATATGCATTCTCTAGCAACTCCTCCATCACCACCACCAATGATTGCAGCTCTTTCATTGTTTTTATTTAATTTTAACCCAGCACCCACAAATGTTGAGCTGTACAAATGTTCATCAGACTCAGCTACTTGAATTTCACCATCAATAAACAATGATTTTCCGAATTGCTCTAACTCTAAAATCTCAATATGTTGACCCACCTTTGATTTAAAATCTTCCAAAACTTCATTTACAACATATGATTTTTGTAAACCTGGGGAGCTGTAAATATCGTGATAAAGAGATCTTGTATCTCTGTTAAATTCTTTTTTTACAATTCTTTTGTGCTTAAATTCTTTTTTAACAATATCAATCGCTACTGAGGGACTGATTTTTCCACAAGTAAAGAAATCAAAACTTATAATTCCTTTTTCAGGAAATGTATGAAAACTGATATGACTTTCAGCTAATAATGCAAGAATTGTAAAGCCCTGTGGTTCAAACTTATATTTTGATATATTTAAGATTGTAACTTTAGCTACTTTAGCAATCTCTTTGATAACTCTTTCATAAACTGATGGATCATATTCTTTATCGGTACCAATAATATCTAAAGTAATGTGCTCCCCTACTTTTATCATATTACCCTTTTTTATAATCTTTAGCTTTTTCCAAAACTTTTTTCATTTCTTCTAATGAAAGAATCTTTGGCTCTCCTAACTTTAGTGCAATAGTGTATTGATGACAAATATTTTCTATCTCTTGTGCTAGTTCAAATGCTTGGTCTAGATTTTTTCCAAAAGCAACCTGTCCGTGATTAGACATCAAACAGGCACTTCTATTTTCTAAAGCTTTAATTACATTTTGTGAAAGTTCTTTTGTCCCAAAAGTAGCGTATTCAGCACATTTAATGTCTTCTCCTCCTGCAAGAGCAATCATGTAATGAAACGGAGGTATGGATTTTCCGTGTGAAGATACAGCTGTTGCGTGTGGAGAATGTGCATGAACAATTGCTTGGGCATCTTTTTTATTAACATAAATATCTCTATGAAATCTCCATTCGGAGGATGGTTTGTTCACTGAGACGTTATCTACCGCTTCTTCATTTAAACCCATAAAAACAATATCTTCTGGCTTTAATGTTTCATATTTTTTTCCTGATGGAGTAATTAAATAACCTTGAATATTATCTTGTTCTGCTCTCAAAGATATATTTCCTGATCGTAGCGGTGAAAGATTTGTAGAGTTCAATTTTAGAGAATGCTCAATAATTTGATTTCTTTGGTCTAAATTCTTCATTTAAATAATTCTTTTAGTCCTCTTTCTGATGCTTCACATATGCCTTTTTCGGTAATTAATCCTGTAACATATTTTGCTGGAGTTACATCAAAAGCCAAATTCATAGCTTTACTTTTTTTTGGATAAATTTGTATTTTCTTTACATTTCCTTTTTCATCTAAACCTTCCACATGAGATAATTCCTCTGAATTTCTCTCCTCAATTGGAATATCTTTATGATCTTTTATATTCCAGTCAATTGTTGAACTTGGTAGTGCAACATAAAAAGGAATCTTATTATCATGAGCTGCTAGTGCTTTTAGATAAGTTCCAACTTTATTACAAACATCTCCATTGGCTAGAGTTCTGTCTGTTCCAACAATACACATATCAACCTCTCCTCTTTGCATCAAAATTCCACCTGTGTTATCTGCAATGATTGTGTTTTTAATTCCTTCTTCATTTAATTCATAAGAAGTAAGATTTGCTCCTTGATTTCTTGGTCTAGTTTCATCTGCCCACACATGAACTGGGATACCTTTTTTATGCGCATGATATATTGGAGATGTTGCAGTACCCCAATTTATTGTTGCAAGCCAACCTGCATTACAATGAGTTAATATATTAACTGTATCTTTTTTTTTATTATATATTTCCTCTATTATTTTAAGACCATTTAATCCTATATTTTCGCAAAATTTTATATCTTCTTCGCATATATCTTTTGCTTCATTAAGAGCTATTTCTAAAATTTTATCACTATTTAAACCTGATAATTTATTCATCATTCTATCAACAGCCCATTTTAAATTTATTGCTGTTGGTCTTGAACTTATTAATTCATCTGCAGATTTTTTCAAAAATGATTGATCATTATTTTCAATAATTGCCAAAACTAATCCATAAGCTGCTGTAGCACCTATCAAGGGTGCCCCTCTTACTTCCATTATTTTTATAGCATTAATTGCATCTTTAACTGTCTTTAGATCCTTTATGATAAATTGATGTGGTAGTTTTGTTTGATCAATAATTTTTACAACATTATCCTCAAACCAAATAGTACGATACTCTTTTCCTTCTATTCTCATTTATTTAGAACTCTACCCGCAACTGTTTTAAGTTTATCTATAGTTTTTTTTGTTCTTTTTTCTGGTGCAGTAATAATAGCAACATCCAAGCAATTGTTTGTTGGATCTTTAGGATCAATATGATTTTCAAAATTTTCTATCAAATTTTTAATCATATTTTTTGCTTTAGCCGCATTTCCTAAAAGAACTTTTATTACTTGTTGCACATCTACATTTTCATGATCTGGATGCCAACAATCATAATCGGTTACCATTGAAACAGATGCATACCTAATTTCTGCTTCTCTAGCTAATTTGGCTTCTGGCATATTAGTCATACCAATTACATCAGCTTTCCACGATCTATAAAGATTGGATTCAGCTAAAGTTGAAAATTGCGGCCCTTCCATTACTACATAAGTTCCGCCTCTTTGATATTCTATTTTTTCTTTCTTAATAGCTTCTTCACACGCATTCATCAGACCATTTGATGTTGGATGGGCCATAGAAACATGGGCAACAATTTCCTCATCAAAAAAAGTTTTATTTCTTGCGAAAGTTCTATCTATAAATTGATCAACAATTACAAATTTACCTGGCGGTAAATCTTCTTTTAAAGATCCGACAGCTGATACAGAAACAATGTCAGAAACACCTAATTGTTTTAACGCATCAATATTAGCTCTAAAATTTATTTTTGAAGGTGAAATAAAATGCCCCCTTCCATGTCTTGGTAAAAAATAAACCTCTTTATTTTTATATTTTGTCTTTAAAATTTGATCTGAGGGTTTTCCCCAGGGAGTTTGTAAATCAACTAACTCTCGATTTTCAAATTCCTCAACATCATATAAACCGCTTCCACCAATGATTGCTAATTTATTTATTGTCATCTTAAAATATTTTAATTAATTATTAATATATAATTTACTCTTATGAATTTAAAAGATTTTATTAGATCAATTCCAGATTATCCAAAAAAAGGGATATTATTTCGAGATATAACAACATTAATTAAAAATGAAAAAGCATTTTCTGAAACAATAAATCAGATAGTTGAGAGGAGTAAAAAAGTAAAATTTGATAAAATTGCAGCTATTGAATCAAGAGGCTTTGTCTTTGCTTCTGCTGTTTCATACATATTAAAAAAACCATTTGTGATGCTTAGAAAGAAAAATAAATTACCAGCTGATGTTCACTCAATAGATTTTGAACTCGAATATGGTACTGCAACAATAGAGGTGCATAAAGACTCTATTGATGAAAATGATGAGGTTTTAATTATTGATGATTTAATTGCAACTGGTGGTACTGCTGAGGCAGCAGCTAAGTTAGTTGAAATTTCAAAAGGAAAAGTTGCTGCTTTTATTTTTGTTATTAATTTGTTTGATCTCAATGGTACGGACAAATTAGTAAAAAAAGGTTATAAAGTTGAAAACTTAATTGATTTTCCAGGTCATTAAAAATGGAAAGATTAAATAAAATTTCTAAAATATTTAACAAAATCTATTACAACCTTTTCGTCGAAAATTTTAAAGGTAAACTTCATTACAATTTTCCACAAAATTATTTTCGTTGGGATCTTATTGAATATTTGATTAATAAATATGGATATTCTGATTACTTGGAAATAGGCTGTGATCAAGATCAGTTGTTTTCAAAAATTAAGATACAAAATAAAGTTGGTGTAGATCCAAGT